>Ga0134124_10000263_pt1 | contig 46819 bp, 82 predicted proteins | sample KB304_FD_96880 | JGI IMG/M metagenome (GOLD analysis project Ga0134124, IMG submission 96880) | Terrestrial soil microbial communities without Nitrogen fertilizer from Kellogg Biological Station, Michigan, USA - KB3-0-4 | ecosystem: Environmental > Terrestrial > Soil > Unclassified ...
AAAACAACAAAAAAAAAAAACTTGAGATTCAAAAAAAAACTCTTTAGCTACTTAATTTTTATAATCATAGTATCTTTCGACATTATCATTTTTTCTTTTTTTTTTTTTTTTTTATTTTGTTTTTTTTTTTTTTTTTTTTGTTTCTCTAAAACCCTCTTTTCCCCCCTTTTTTTTTTTTTTTTTTTTTTTTTAGAAAAGAAAGAGAAGGAGAGGGACAGGTGGGATACGGCTGGTGGGACACCCCATGGAGAGAGGAGAGAAACCGGAAAAAATTAATAGATTACCCTTAACCACATGATATTATCAACCTACCCACAATCAACCCGGACAACCACCTCACCATGCCCATTACCCAGCATCGCCTCATCTCCATCCTCAACTCTTGGCAAGCCCTGCTAGACCGCGTGAACGATCTAAAAGAAGACGCAACTCTATGGCTCGACCAAGCTGAAAAAACTCACGATTTCGAAAACACTCTTCGCTCTGTGGTACTCGCCATCCATAAACTTGAAATCCCCAATCACGAGTTGCTAACTGCCGAACAAGTCCACTTCAAACACGCCAAGCAGCGAAACAACTACTCGCAACGCTACCAAGCCAAAAAGCGCGGAAAGATGGGCCTTGGCGAGCGATACGCCTCAGACACAATCCTGCCAGCACGAACGCACGTCACACCACCGCCTCAATTCGCCGCTGCGCCGCCCATGCCAGCACCTATTCAACGCGCCGCGCCGCCACGCGCCGAAAAAATCGACCCGAGTTTTACAGAACCAATCACTCCACCCGATCCAGATACGCAAGCGGAAGCGGTGAAGGATGTAACAAGCTTTGAGGATTTGCTATGATCAAAATTACCAACTACTACCACGAAAAGAAATACAACGTGCTCTTGCAAAACACCTCCCGCGAGCAAGTTCAACTCATCCTCAAATCCAAACAAATCATTTCCTTGCCGCCCGGCTCATACGCCAAAGCCTTCCGCACTCCCGGAACACGCGACGAGTTCACGCGCTGCCGAGTAATCCGCCCATCTCACTCCTTCATAAGGCCCCCGCAGGGGGCAGCGGAATGACATGATACCCCTCATCGAAGATCAAGCACTTCTCAAGCGCATCCACCGTACCCAGTGCGCGTTCCGTGCCGCACGCTGGACACACGGCAAGAAAGAAGGCTTCTTTCCGCTCTGCGAATTCGTCCGGCTCGCTGAACCGCCCGAAACCATGTGGTGCGGGGTGTTCCTGCTAGATGGCGAATTGGTAGACACATGGCCTCTGCCAGATGCAACGAGCATGGAATAGCGCCCCAACGGGCATGCAATGCAACGCAACTGGGCAACTCGCAAGGCATCGCCGCACGTCACATATATAATGTGCGGCGAAATGCCGTTTAATCGCGCAAAATCAATGCTATGGGCCATTTTAAGACTTAAACACGCCCACGTGCCGGATCAATGACCGGCCCCTTGCCCGGCACAATCCCATGACCTCACCCCATGCCTTGCCCTGCGACAATCCGCCACACCCTTGCCAATGACGCAACCATGCAATAATGCAATTTGGCACGAAATCCCATTTCGCGCCTGAAAGGCAACTCCCTATGACCTATCCTCTACCAGCCTACGCCGCAAACATCTGGCTCGCAGGCGACAAACTAATGCTCGGCTTTCCAGAAACTCGCAACTCGCCCGGCCATGCTGTCGCACTACCAGCAACCGAGCGCGGCCTACAAGTTGCTTTGCAACTCCTGCACGAGCGCATGGTGTTACCAGCGGAGTCGAAAATAGGCACTCGCGCAGAACCAACACAAGCATGGATCGAAGAAGAGGTCAAAAAGCTCAAAGCACGTCAAAAGCTCTCCGATGATCCAGACGAGGCACTCAAGCAACTCGGCTTCTAAAACAGAAAGGCACTCCCAATGGTCTACTTCAACCCTTCATTCCGCTCACGCTGGTTCGTAAACCGAACTAACTGTGCGTATTACATCTGCCTCGGCGGATTTTTGCTCACCATCCAGCGGACACGCAAATCATGAAGCACATTCACGACATCGCATATGAAGCGGGCAAAAAGCGAGTCGAACTCGGCATTGCAATAGTTCGCAATATGCCATTCAGCGTCGTAGCACAACTCGCACGTGAATTCGTTGCTCTCGCAGACCAAATCGATCAGCATAACGCTACTCTCCCACAATCTTAAACTCTTGGAAAGGCACATTCCATGACCAATCGCGACTCCATAATCGAGAAAGTTCGCAAACTCTCTCGCATGACCATCGCCAATGGCGCAAGCGAGCAAGAAGCACTTCTCGCCGCCGCGCATCTAGAGCGGCTCATCGCCGAGTACGACATTGCGCAGTCCGAGCTAACCATCCGTGCCGACGCGCAAGGCTGCCTGCTAGACGAGTTCGTTGACTCGTCTGACCGGCAAACCCCTTGGATGACCTGCGCCAGCGCGCTAAGCAAGCTCTTCTCCACGCGGTGTTACTTCGAAACTCGCCAAGAAGACATCTTCGATCTTGGCTTCTTGGTCACAGTCCGCGCGGTCAAGTTCTTTGGCTTTCAAACCGATGTCGCAGCCTGCCTTGCAATGTGCGCCATCGTGAAGAGCGCAATCGACACCGAGTCCACGCGCTTCGCCCGCTCGTTGCGCGAAAGCAAGTCCAAGCCCGCGCGTGTACAATCATTCGAACTCGGCATGGCAGACCGCATTTCCGACCGGCTCGAAGAAATGGCCCTCACACAGAAGCGCATTCGCGGCGAGTCCACCGGCACTGGCTTGATCGTGCTTAAAGATCAACTCGTGACGCAGCAATGGGCTGAGCAAATGCGTGGCTTGCGACTGCGCCCGACACAGCTCATTCGCGTCAAAGACATGGGCGCCTTCTCAGCAGGTCGCGTCGTCGGCGGCGCGGTCAGCTTGGCACGGAGCATCAAATAATGAAAAACATCTCTGCACTACCCAACTCCGTATGCGACGCAATCATCAAACATCTCGGCATAGAAGACTGCTCGAGTGAATTGCAAGACAACCGCCTCCGTGAACTCTCTGTGGAAGAAGCCTTCGAATGCTTCTGCACATGGCACGGCATCATCAACTGGAGCGACAATCTCATCTACGCCCTAGACTCCATCCGAAAGGCAAACCAGTCATGATCTACGAAATCACCGAAGCGCAACTCATCACCTTGCGCGACATCGCCGCCAAGCTCAACTCTGATGAAGGAGTTATGCTTTGGCTCATCGTGACTGAGATTTTCAATGCGAGGGAGGCTGGCGTGAAATTCATCCTCAAGCTCGATCGCCGCAACGGCCGCGAGTATTGGGCAGCCGGAAGCCTCATCGGGCACTCTTATACAACACTCGATGACAGATGGGGTTTTCGGCCTGCTATTCCGGCAAGCATCGTTGCACCGCCCGAATACGCCATAATAGAAGCTTTTCGCCAAGTAACCTTCTCCTGCGAGCAGAGCGTCTACTGTGCCGCACTCATTTGGGCCAACGAGCAGCGAGCAAAAGGCTGGCTCTAACCCTACACCACGACAAACTCTACAGCCCCTTCTCTGGGGCTGTTTTTATGTAAGCACCTACGGCAAAAGCCGCAATGCAAGGAGCACAGTCATGACCAAGTAACTCTCAATCCCATCTCACAGATGGCGCGCTGCCCCATAGCGCGCCATCACCTTTTAGAAGCACCTGTTAGAAAGTCCTTTTATGTGGTATCGCTTTGAAGACTATCTAGAAAGCCAAGGCTACACAGATGAAACTGGCGAGTATATATCAACTGGCGCGCATGTACGCTTGCGTCTGCTAGAGTTTGAATTCCTCTCTGCCACCCCATGCGGCGTTGTAATTCGCGCATTTGGCAAGCGAAGATTTATTAATCATAGTTGGACAAAGCGTTTTGCTTGTGCGACCCAAGAAGACGCACTCGAAAGTTTCATAGCACGAAAGAAACGGCAGCGTGCCATTTATCTAAAACGTGCTTCTAACGCAGAAAAAGCAATTGAACTTGCAACTCTAAAAAGAAAGGCCACTCCATGATCAATCTCCGCCTCTGCGAGTCAAAGCGCATCATCCTCAAGCCCAACACCGAGTACGTGTTCAGCGTCGATCCCGATTGCGACGAATGCAAGCGCCTTGCTGCCCGCGCCAACGAGCGTCAGCCAACTTCAAGCGACATTGCACTGTTCAATGCAGACGACTCGCTTACCGCAATTCTTCTCGTATACAGCGCACAATTCGCAATTGGCGAGAGAATTTTTAGTGGAAGAGTTTTCTTCGACCGAAAGAAGCGATTTGAAGATGGCTTCCACATTTACACATCCTCTGCTCACGCATTCGACTTCATGACACGAAAACTCTTCACCAAGAACTCCATCTACCTGCTCACACGTGGCGAGTTAGCATGAGCCGCCATCCAACCATGACGCCGCGCCAAGTCGTCGAGGAGCTTCTCTTCGAAGAGCCTGCCTTCCACGCCGTGCTTGCTGCGCTCACCGACCACGCCCACAAACAACTCGTCACTCGACTCTTCACCGCGAAAAAGCGCGAAGCCGCCGAGTGGCAAGCCATCTACCACCTTCTAGCTCGAGCAGGAATTCGTCATGATCAAAGCACACGAACTTCTCTCAAAGCCTGAGAACTGGATCAAGGGCGCTTTCGAGGGCGTAAAACGGCCTGAGCATTTGCCTCACAATCCGTGGGCATATCAAGTCATTCATTTCTTCCCCGCCCTAGACATGCACAAACTTGCATCCTTCATTGAACCACATTCAGCCAATCCAACAAACGAAATCGAAATAATCTCTGGCTGGAACGACGACCCGCTCCGCACATGGACAGAAGTCTATTTCACGCTCAAGCGTCTCGACTTGTGACGACTGATTAGTGCCTTTCTCAGCTCGTCACGACGGGCCGCCCAATGTAATCGTTGGGCGGCCCACTCTATTTAAAAGGAGCCTTGCAGATGTCCACTCTTCACAGCGACACGGCCCGCGAAATTCTCGCGCTGCTCTCGGAACGCCACCAAGGCAATCCTGCTGAAATGTCCACAACCATGAGCCTTGCTCAGGCCGTGCTCTTCATGCACACAGTTTTGGACTACGGCAATCCCACACCGCTTGACGCATGGGCAGACTCGCTTGCCCTAATGGGACGCATGCAATATAAAATCTTGCAGGAGAAAAACCTCCAATGAGCACGCAACGCAACGAGCCGGCACTAACGCACTGCCAAATCTGCGGCCGAGCCATCAAGTCCACTTCTGGCCTGATCGCACACCACGGCTATCAGCGACCTGAAAGCGGCTGGCAGACAAGCTCTTGCGAAGGGGCACGACATCTGCCATACGAGCAAGATCGAGAGCGGATCGTTGCTGTGCAACGCCGTGTGCTCGAACACAGCGTATCGCTCGTGCTGCAAATAGATGACGTGAAAGCCAATCCGCCCGACGAGCTTATGACTCGTGTAAATAACAAGTTCGTCACCCTGAAAAAAGGCACTCGCGAATACGATGCGTGCTTGCAAGCTCGCTTGCGGCAACTTGCAGCAACAATCAAACGAAACGAGGAGTTTGTGCGGTATCTGCAATCCCGTTACGACTCATGGACGCCCCCAGAAGAATTCTCAGTCGAGGACATTCTATGAACCCACTTCGAGCGCGTCTCGCCGAGCTTAAAATCGGCGAGAAAATTCGCGTAACTTGCTACGCAGATTGCTCCTACTTAGAGCAATTGCGCTTCCAAACCGAGTTCCGCGACAGAAAATTCTCCAAAACCACTGGCTACGTGCTACCAAATGGCACTGATTACCTATGCCACGGCAAGCAAAACATGAGCATCAAAGAGCGTCACGCACTACACAAAACGAAATTCTTTCTTTTCACGAGAGTTCTATGACCCATACATTCGCCGAGTTCGGCAACCGCATAATCGCTGCAGCACTCATTGACGAAGATGGCCAGCTATGGTCACTCCCCGCACCAAAGCGCCACGGCGACATCATGCGCTTCGCCTGCCAGCACGGCGTGAACCCCAACTGGCCGCCCGAGAGCCAAGGCTTCATCACTTCAACTGGCAAATTCGTGTCGCGTTTCCAAGCGCATACGATTGCATTGCGCCACGGCCAGATCGACGCGCCACTACGCGGCAAAGAACTCTTCTCAGAGGACTTGTGGTAATGCGCACACTTGCACTATCCCTCGCACAACTTCTCGAAATCCTCTGCAAAGCACTCCCAGATGTGCCACCAAACGCGGAGATCTTCCTCCGCATCCCAGATGGCGACGAGTGGGCCAACCAAGAACTCGAAGTAGACAGATTGTATATCAGATATAAGGACAAGCCATGAAACGCTCCGCTAAACACCAAGCCATCGCTTCTGCCCGTCTTGGCGCGACTGACGACCCACGCGAGTTCGAAGAGCATCTCGCGAAGCACGGCTATGCAGTTGTCTCGCTCCACGTCGAAGCACAGCGTAAAGTCGCAAACGAACTCGCAAAGCTCGCAAACCGCCTTGCCGGACTGGACCGGGCGATTTGCATGGAAGCCGCTGCGCTGCTGTTCTTCCAAGCAACTGAGTCTGCCAACAGGAAAGGAGTCTAACAGATGCCACTCAAAAAAGGTTCCTCGAAGAAAACCATCTCGCAGAACATTAAGCGAGAAGTCGAAGCCGGCAAGCCGCAAAAGCAAGCCGTTGCTATCGCCCTGAGCAAGGCCGGAAAGTCGAACAAAAGCAAATGATCCGTTTTCTCGCTCTCGCCATCTGGCTCACATTTCAAGCATTCGCGTTTGCCATGTTTGCCAGATGGCTTTTTTGCTAGGAGCCCACTGAAATGCACCAGAGTATGAAGTGGGGCACAATAATTCGCTACACTGGCAAGCCAATGCCACGCGCCGCGCGTGGTTGCCCTGAGAGCATCTGCACTCATCCAAAGCGCGGCCAGCTTTTCAAGCTCGAACATTCGCTGCGCGAACTCGAGCTACGAGACTACTCTCACGCCCATGTGACTTGTGTTATTCGCGCCCTGCGCACTAAACGGAGAAAGAAATGAACACAATCGAAGCTGCTAAAGAAACTCTTCAACTCGCCCACGCGTATGGAATGCACAACTGCGACGTTGGCGAGGACTCTCTGCAATACGAGCATTTAGAAACTATGCTTTTGCAAATGCAAGGCGAGATGGACGAAGCAAAGCGCAATCGCTATCTCGGCTGGATACAATGCGCCGTGGTGGCTTTTGGAGTGAGCGAAGAAAATCGTCCGACTCTTGAGATGATGAAAGAGATTAATCGGAAATGGCTGTAGCGCTTCGCATTCTCGTTCTCTTGCAAGCCATTCGCGACGCTCGCGAAGCCGGCTTGCCGCCCCACATCCAATCGCTTCTCAACCAGATCGAATTCTACATCGAAATCAACCACGAAGGAAAGAAGCATGGTAAAGAAAATTGAAAGCTGGCAGGCATCTGACGGCGTACTTTTCGCAGATGAAAAGCTTGCCATCCAGCACGAGTCATTCCACAGTGGCGTCGCGTCTGGCATCATGCAAGCAATTGTTCAGCTTGAAACTTGGGCCGAAATGGGCGCGGGCGGCAATCTGACGAAAGATGAAATCCAAATCAGCACACTCTGGAAAAACGCCCAAATGCTTCGTGAGCACTTCAAATTCCAAAACAAAATCTAGGAGCAGAAATGAAAAAATCCGATGAACTCTTCAAAGCCGCTCTCGCCGCCAAAGCTGACGAGACGCAATTTGCCAAATCCCGAGTTGACCGCATGGCCGAGCATTCCACTCGCAATCGAGACGCTTTGCGCCTCGCTCACTCACAGGCCCTTGCTTTTGTCGAGCAGAAACGCCAAGACCGTCTCAACGACTTGAACCGGCAGATTGACCTCGCAAACTCCGACGCAAACGACCTCGTGCGCCAAATGAACGCCCTCTTCCAGCAAATGCTCGACCAAGAAGACACCCGACTTGCGGATTATTCGATGTTCAACGACGAGCTTGCAGGCTTTGTGGACAAGCGCAAACGCAATTCGGCAGAAGTGCCGAAGCTGCAAGTTGTGGAGGGAGCAGAAAGCGAGAAAACAGAGAAAACAGGAACAAATTGACAATGCCCGGTAATGGGCCGGAAACGGCCCTAGGACGGCAAAACGCCAAATCGGCCACTATCTATGCCCCTTCGCCCAAATCGCCGCCCTTGCCTTTGCCTATCAATCCTATGCCAATCCTCATGCAATGCCGTGCCTTTTCCATGTGCCGTGCCTTTCCCTTTCACCCCACAAAAGGAGCTGCTTCAAAATGACCTTCTTCACCGTGCCGCTTGTTGGAATGCATTTCCGCCCGCCAGCCAAGGCACTCCTGCAAGTCCTCCCAACGGACTTTCCTCTGCAAGCCGAGACTGAACCCGACAACGAATATGACAAGCACGCCATCAAGCTCATGCTTAAAAGCGCGGATATTCCAAAAGACGCGCATGATGATCTGAATATGCTTGCCAGCGGCTTCGGCTTCCCCATCGAAGACATACTCGCGAAAGACGCTTGGCATCTGGGCTACGTCAAAGCCACGAGCGCAAGCCAGATCGCGCCCCTTATCAACGGCGGGAGTCACAAGTTCGCAAGCTCGAAACTCTCCTACGATGGCGAAGGCAAGCCACTCGTCACGATTGAAGTCGTGCCTGCGTAACACGGCACGTAGCACGGAACTGGAGCCTGCCTCGCGGTGGGCTCTTTCTATTAGACAGACTACGTTACAGGAGAATTCATGTCCTTGCTCCACGAAATGCTTCAACAGCTCATCGCTAACCATATCAAAGAGCCAACTGCAAACACGCTCTACACACGCGATGCAATGAGCTTGGTCGTGCGTGCTTCCAACACAAACGAGATCAATGCGCTTCTCGGAGCATTCACGCTCGGCATTGCCGCCATGATCTACTCCCGCGAAGATGCAGAAGTCATCATCGAGAACGTACTCGCAAAGCTGAAAAGCGACGTTATTGATTTCATGCTTTGGGAGAAAGCCTACTTGCAAGACGCTGCGCCGCGCCCCGACGACGCCATCAACTAGGAGCCCCATTCATGCAACTCGACCTAACAGATTTTGAACTGGAAATGGCTTGCCAAGCTGTCAAAGACTACGTGGATGAGCTACGCACGTATTATAACTGGGTTAACGACCGTCCAGCTTTGCCGCTTGCCGAGCAAGCTCTCAAACAAATCAAAGCTGAAGAATACAGATATTCAGAGTTTCTTTACAAGCTTTTCAAACTCAGAAACGGAGCTTAAATGCCATACGCATTGCGCCACAAGCCAACTGGCAACACATTCCCCAACATTGCCAAAAACGGCCAAACATTCATCGAGTTTGTCCCGCTGGATAAAAAGCCTCCTAGACTCTGGCAGGAGCGCAAAGACGCCCAGTGCTTTCTGACAATTTGGTGCAACGGGCCGCTTGCTCGCACGTTTGAAGCAGACAACAGCGGGCCGATAACACCTGACAACTTAATAGTTCGTGAAGCAAAATTTACTGGCTACAAAGGCGATCCAACACTCGCCCCAACTCCTCGCATCAAACACGAATACGAAGTCGTCTATGTGCACATTTCCTTCTCGGAGCCCTCAACATGACCGAGTTCACTCGCGAAATCATCCAAGAAGGCGCATGGCACTTCACCAATCCAATCAGCCTCCATCCCGCCGAAATCCACTACCGGCTCTGCGGCCCAAAAGGTGCTATCAGCCTCTTAGTCAACACAAACTGGTATTTGCCTCTATCTGTAGACCACTTGACACAGTTCCAAGATTTCGTCAAATACAACTGTGGCCTAGATCCAATCGCTATCTGCTGGCATTCGCCAGTCCAAATGGCAGACTGGCAATCTGAGCAGCAATGTGACATTCTTCCGGGCGGCAAATGCTTCGGCGAATGCTCGTTCTCTGGCGCAGATGCGTGGGGCCTTGGCCTCATCGCTGGCGGCACGAAATGGCTTTGGCCGAAGCTTGAAGACTACTACCGCCACATATTCGAGTCAGGTCCGGCTCCCGACTTGACTCCCCAATTCATCGAAAGGACAAAATCATGAAACCAACACTCGAACAAGAAGCCATCCTCAAGGCCGTGCGCGAAACCAAGAGTTCGCTTATGATCAACGCCGGAGCAGGCTGCGGCAAAACCACGACTCTCGAAATGATCGCTCGCGCCATTCCGCCCGAACAACCTGCTCTTGCAGTCGCATTCAATGTCTCGACCAAGAAAAACATGGAGAAGCGTTTTCCCGACAACTTCCGAGTCAAGACCCTCAACGGCCTCGGCCACAGCGCATGGGGCAAGGCCATTGGCAAGCGCCTTGGCGTCGAGGAAAACAAACTCGGCGCAATTGTCAAGAACGTTTTCAAAGACGCGCAGTTCAGCGGCACGGCCGAGCAGTTTGCAGGCGTGTGCAAGCTTGTGTCGAGCGCCATGCACGCAGGCTTGATCCCGCAACGCTACGCCAAGAACTACAAAGGACTCGTCGAAGACCGCGAAGAAGTCTGGCAGGACATTGCTGATGAGCATTTCATCGACGTTGGCTCGTCGCTCATCGGCTTTGCGCGTGAAACCCTGACAATAAGTATTCAGCAGGCGTTTGCTGGAACTATCAACTACGACGACCAGATTTATATGTCGGCACTTTTCGGCGGAGTGTTTCCGCGCTTCCCACTTGTCCTTGTGGACGAGGCGCAAGACCTCTCGCCTCTGAACCACATCCAAGTTCGGCGCTGCGCCGCAGATCGACTCATGGTCGTTGGCGACCAAAAGCAGTCAATCTATGCATTTCGCGGAGCCGATCACGAGTCGATCGAGAAACTCCGTTCTTTGCGTTCTGACTGGATCGACCTGCCGCTCATGCTGACATTTCGCTGTCCGAAAGTCATCGTCGAGCGTCAGCAAGAGCATGTGCCGGGCTTCCGCGCGCACGAGTCGAACGCAGAAGGTCTGTACAAGAATTTGCTTGTGACCGAGAAAAAAGACTGGTCGTGGGAAACAATCCAAGAACTCAAGCACCGTCCCGATGCGGAAGTCGCCATCTTGTGCCGCAACAACGCGCCGCTCTTGAGCACGGCATTCCGCCTCATCAAGCAGAGAGTTGGCTGTCACATGCTTGGCCGAGACATTGGTAAGAACTTGATCGCGCTTTCTCGCAAAATCATGCCGCTGGACGACATTCCCGCTGAGGATTGCTTCCGCCTTATCAACGAGTGGCGTAAGAAAGAAATCTCTCTCGCAGTCGCCAACGAGAAAGAACACAAGATCAGCGGCATTACAGATCGCGCCGACTGCCTTGTTGCGGTGATCGAAAGCGGAGAAGTCGAAACGGCCGGAAAGTTGCGGCAAGCACTTGACGATCTCTTCGCACGGACTCATGGTCAAGTCACTCTTTCGACTGGCCATCGCGCTAAGGGACTCGAATGGGACATCATCATCCATATCGACCCTTGGTTTATTCCAAGCAAGCAGGCACAACGCGCTGCTTCGCAAGGCAATAGTGCACAACTGAAGCAAGAGTTGAATCTCAAGTATGTGATCGAGACTCGCTCGAAGCATACACTCATTCTTGCAAACTCTGAGGACTTTGCAAATGTCTAAGTGGCCCAAAGCCAAACTACAAGAAATCGTGACTCGTGCAAAAGGCGCGCGTTATACTGACGTGGAGTGCATCAGTGAGGAAGCCGCCCGACGGCTACGCTTCGCACTTTACAAATTCATGGCAGACAAGCCAGAGTATAGAATAACGGTCGCAGAGCGTGTTGTTAGGCTGACTCCAATCGTTAATCAAATTAAGGAGATTAGGAATGTCCATTGAGCCAAAAACCTGCCCTATTTGCTGCGGTTGGGGCTATCGCGGCATGGATAGATGCAATTGGTGCGACACAACTGGCTCAGTTTTTGAAATCAACGGCAAGCGCTTTCCAAACACAGAGGAAGGCTACAATGCCGCCACACGCGAAGGAGAAGCAAAATGACAAAAGGCTGGCGCACCATGAATGCGATAGAAGCGCTGCGAGAATTGATCCACACGGTGGACTGCCACATAGCAAACCAAGTTGTCGGCAGGCCTAACCTCTTGCAAAAGGCTGTCAACAAGGCCCGCGAAGCTCTCTCCGCCCCACCCTCAGAAGGCTGCGGTGAAATCACCGTGCGGGACGGCCAATGGCGGCAAACGAAAATCACCTGCGTTCAATTTGCCGAATGGATTGCGGATCAAGCGATCAATGATCGAAGCGGTCTCATTCAGCGTGTAGCCGAGGCGCTCGTTGCTGACCGCGCGGTGACGAGACAACGTGCGCTTGCCCATGCTGCCACCACACCTACAGGCTGGAAGCTGGTCCCGATTGAGATGGTAGATGAAATGCGGAAGGCTTGGTTTGCCGAATTGGAACGCTGGGGCACTAGGCGTAATAAGGGCGAAAAACTTCCATATGAAGTATATCGGCACTCAAGTGATGAAGTTGTGAGCCCCGTGGTAATGGAACGTTTTGCGGTCGAGGACGACGCTGAGCGATGCCAATTTCGCCTAGAGACCGCTGCGGCCTACCGCGCCATGCTCGCCGCCGCTCCCGCCCCGACAGAAGGAGAGCGCGGATGAGTGAGATCGAAAGAGCGGCATACATCATCGCGCAAGCTGCCTGCGCTCAGATCGAGGCTATGGCAATGCAAGCGCATAACGAGCAAGACATTCGTGTCGGTCGTCAGCCGTTATATCACTTCGGTGACTTTATGGAGTTGCAGAATAAATACGGTATCCATCACAATGCGGTTTTGGGAGAGCGCGGATGAGCGAAGAACATGATTTACAGAAATTCAGCCTAAAAGGGGTTCGCTCCTGTCTTCTGGATTTGGCTCGCTCTCTTCGTGCTGGTCTGCGGCGGCATCAAACATAGGCACTGAATTTGGATGGTGGTGATGAGCGAGGAATTGAGAGCATGTCCGTTTTGCGGCGGCCGGGCCGAACTTAAGGAAGGCATTCACACGCAATATGTGATGTGTCTTTCCTGTGAAGTAATGGGACCAAACTTGAGGAGCAAGAGCGAGCTTGTCGAAGCATGGAACCGCCGCGCGTCCCTCGCCCGCCCCTCATCTGCGGGGGAGAAGAAAGAAATGAAAATGACCCCTGACCAAATCAAACATATGGTTGACCAGTTCCTCGCGTGGCGGTTGCCAGATAACTTCGCGCCCGATGGTGGTGTAAGTTTCAAGGCCGTCTATAACGAGGGCACTTCATTCCAAGGGAAGCATGAGCCATCGGGCACGAATTTACTCGACGCCCAACAGGCTGAAACGATGGTGCGACATATGCTTGAGGGAATGCCATTTGCGGGGGAGAAGCTCGGCACAGAGGATATTGTGGAGAGGTTGCGGGCGCCTTCAAAGGTTTACAATCGAGGCCCCGACTACGAGCCGCTCATTGTCGAGCCCGGAGAACTCCGCTTGGCCGCCGCCGCCCACATCGAGGAACTGGAGAAGGCGCTGGCGAACGAGCACAGTGTGAAAGAGGCTCTTAACGAGGAACTGAAACGCCGGAATGCCCGTATTGAGGAACTGGCGAAGGACATCCGCGATCTGGAGAACAAGCTCGCACTTGCAAAGCCGGGCCGGCTGGTTCCCCCACACGGATCAGGGCCATGAGCTGCCCGCACCCTCAAATCTCCCTAAACTTAAAAAGGAAAACCTTACCCCATGCGTAAAGCTCGCACATACAAACACTACCACTTCTCCGAAAAAGATCCGATCATCTCCACACTCTATCGCTTGGTCGGCAATCGCACCTACAGAGAAGTCGAAGCCTTGTCTGGCGTCTCCAGTATCACGCTCTGGCACTGGTTTCGTGGCCGCACCAAGCGCCCGCAGTTCGCAACCGTAATGGCCGTCTGCAAGGCGCTCGACGTGAACATCAAACTCGTGAGGAAGAAGAAATGACAAATATTGTCGAAATGCCAACTCTTTGTTTCAAATACAAAAACCATCGAGATGCAGTTGAATGGCGCCGCATCGAAGTACCAGTGTTTTTCTACGGAAACACTCCTTGGCACCCAGACGTGCAATGGATGCTTCGTGGCTACGACCTAGACCGTAATAGCTTTCGAGACTTCGCTGTCAAGAACATTCTCGAGTTCAAGTCATGAAATGGCACCCAATGGAAACCGCTCCGCGCGACGGCACAGTCTTCGACGTGCTCTGCAAATCCCCACGTGGTATCGAAGTCGTCGTGCCCGAGCTAAAATACGCTCATGCACCGATGGACAAGTCTAAGTTCATTCTCTGGGGCGCGAAGAATTTCCTCTCGCCTTATCTCACGCCAATTGGCTGGAAGCCTCGCCGTGAAAACTCCTCTCACTAAAAAGCAACGAGACGACTTGGAAGCATTTCGTAGCTTTGTGAAGAGCAACGAGCGCGCTCCACAAATCAAGGAGTTCGCACACTTGCGCGAAATTGCAAATGGCACAGCATGGAACCGGCTCCAAGCCCTTGTCGAGAAGGGCTATTTGATTAAGGAGTTTAAAAGAAGCGGAATTATTTTCGAGCCGACTGGATCGCGAACCGAGGTCACAATCTGGATTGATCAGCATAATAAATTCTTAAGTGCTGACAGCCCGCCAAGCATTCGCATAAATGTGCGCCGCGCGCCAGAAGACGGCCTACACGAGCGAAGATCAAGAAGGTAACAGAAGGAAACTGAAAAGATGCAAAAATACGTAGTCAATAAAGGCAAGCGTGGATACGACTTCTCAACGCTTGCCGACACCGAAGAAGGCGCAATTGACTTGGCCTTCGAAAATTGCGGCAGCGATCCAGATGCAGAAAATCAGCGCCTGATCCTGCGCAAAGCTGGTCCATTCACTTGGTGGTACTCCATGACAAAGAAGTGGGGAGAGGAAAAGTGGTACGTTGTTAAGCTGGATATCAGCCAAGCAGCCGAAGCATTAAACAAGGGGAACATATAATGACCGTCCACTTCTCCAATCCCGGCGAAGCCGACCCGCGCGCCATCATCACACTCGGTGTGAACGTGAAAGACACCTCGCGGGCAATTGGCATATTCGGAACTGGCGTGAAATATGCCATTGCCGTATGCTTGCGCGAAGACCAGCACTTCCAGATTTTCGCTGGTGAAGACGTTTACAACTTCGCCATCTTGCCGCAAACCGTTCGCGGCAAGCATTTCAACTTCATCACCATGCAGAAAAACGGCGGGCCGCTCCAGCAACTCGGCTTTACCACGCATCTTGGCATGAATTGGAACTTGATGCACGCTTATCGCGAACTTTACTCGAATATGAAAGACGAGCGGGGAGGGTTTACGAGTGGCCATCCAGGCGCCGGACATACAACGATCCGAGTTCAAGGCGAGAAGTTCGAAGCTGTTCACAAAGAGCGAAGAAAGTTCCTCATCCTAGACGATAGGGTGCTGCTACATGCAAACTCCTCCTGCGAAATATACGCCGGTGGCAGTCCGTATTTGTTCTATCGTGGAATTGCTGCCTACACCCTGCCACAACACAGCATCTACACCTACAACATTCTCGAACACGCCACGCTCACAGAAGATCGCAGCTTTGCATCGCTTTGGGATGTCAACTACTGCATCATGAAAACTATCTCCAGATGTGACAATCACTCGCTCGTCAGCGATGTAATCGTTGCACCTGAACAGAGATTTGAAAGACAGCTGGATTATGATTATTCCAGCAATCGGCCGAGTGAGGTGTTCTGCGCTGCAATGCGAGAGCAAATGCGCAGCAATCCGCGCGCCGTCGCGCCAACCGTGCAAGCACTCTATTTCAAAGGCGTCACCGGAAGCGAGAAAGTGGAGTACGTAGACGAGCAACTCTCAGAGGCGGAAGAAGCTACGCTCAACGAGCATATTACCTTCTGCGGAAAGATTGGCTTTCCAATCGCACGGAGCGATGTGCGAGTCGTGAAGACGCTCGGCGAAGGCATCGAGGGCATGGCAAGAGACGGCAAGATACTCCTCGCGCATTCTTGCTTCACGCACTATATCGTGCGGGAGACGCTGCTTGAAGAGTTCGTGCACTTGCGCCACAAGTGCGCCGACTACACGCGCGAGATGCAAAACATTCTCTTCAGCCATATTGTTAGACTCGGCGAGCAGCTTCTAGAAGAACACGAGCCATCTGCTCCGTTTAACACTCTTAACATCGAAGGAGTACCATTCTGATGCACTACCACGATCCACAGCGCCCATGCAACACTCCAGGAGCACCCATGTACCTGTCGAAAAGCGGCAAGCCCATTGCCGTCCTGCCAAATATCATGCTCACAGCGGCCGGCGAGCATTCCACAAGTGTAATCGTCTCGGTCATGCTTCTCACCGGGCCAAACAATGCAACTTGGCATGAGAGGGAAATTGAAACTCGCGAGCTACCCGAACTCTGGGCCGCATGGTTGGACGACCCTGAACTCGTGTTAGAACGGCTCTTTGCGTATGATTATGAGCCGGGCGTGGAAAAGCAGCAACGCAGCGTGCTGTCGCTGTTTGATCTTGGGTTATAGGTACGGTGTGATACTATAATAATTAAAATGTCACACCGCGCCTTATCCCATTGACACTAAACGCCAAATCATGCACATTGCCTATTGTCACAACCCCCACCAAAATCAAGGAGCCTTCTCTCATGCCAGAGATTTCCATCGCTGGAATTACGTTTGACGCACCTGAAAGATTTCAAGAAGGTCATACGCTGAACGCTGTCGAGGCCGCTGCCCTCAACCAGACCTACTACGAGAACCTCACGAATAACTTCAGCGCCAAGGTCAAGAAGCTCAAAAAGAACGGCGAGACCATCCCAGATGATCTGCTCGCAGCTTTGAAAGAAGAATTCGCCTCCTACGCTGCAAGTTACCAATTCCGTGGCAAGGCTCTCGGCAAGGCCCCGACCGATCCAGTCAGCAAGATCGCTCTCAGCATTGCGCGTGAGAAGATCAACGAGGCACTCCGCGCGAAGAATATGAAGCGCGAAGACCTGCCAGAAGGCCGGTTCGAAGAACTCGTTCACGAACACGCTCTGACCAACGAAGCAATCCGTGCAGAAGCTCGACGCCGCTTCGACACCATGTCGAGTATTTCTGCCGATTTGCTCTTCGAAGAGACGCCGAGCGCGTAGCCGCGCTTGACGAGGAAGGCTTTGTGCTTCCCCAGGTACAGAGCATTCTTACGGCCCGGCCAGATTAGTCTCGCCCACTTGTTTGGCCGGGCAACCTTCGAAGGAGCTTTTAAATGGCAAATCACGACGATCTTGAATTGCTCTATCGCGCACTCGGCTCGCCAATAGGCATTATCGTTTCCGCGCCGGATGTGGCATTTGCCATTCAAAAACTCTACGCCGCGCGACGCGCAGCAGGGGACAAGGACTTGGACTTGCTCCAGTTCCGTCGCCGCCCCGAACCAAACGAAATCTGGATAGTCAAAGGCGGTGTAGTGCCGTCAGAGGAGCTTGCCAAGAATGCCTCGGAATGAAGAAGAGCCACTAGTCAGGATACACCTACATATTTTCGAGCGAGACTTCGAAGATTTGAAGTCCCTTTATGGCTCGAACATGGGTCACACGAAAGCTGTGCGGCTGATTATAAGAAGATTCCTAAACGGGCTGCGCGAAAAGGCCAACACTCATAATGGTCCCATTTCAAAAGAACTGGACATTGAAGTATGACCCCAGAAAATGAAAACCCCCTCTCCGAAGCCACTACCGACTCGCTTAACGAAATCATGAACCGTGACCCGCTCGACATGAAGCGCGCCGACCGGGACGCAATAGTTGCGGAGTTGCGAAGAATGCGCGCCAAGTGGCTCGTGGACGAAGCCGCCGGCAAAACCCGCCCAAGCAAAGCGGCAAAGCCAAAGCCAAGCACCCTCAGCCTCGATGATCTGGGGCTTTGAGCATGATAGCAATCATCGAGCTAGTTGATCCCAACGTTAGCCTAGTCTGCGGCACAGTCTTAATCATCTTCATCCTATGGCTGACATTTCGATGAACGAACTCACAGTCAACTCCTCATTCTCTCTCTCCCTTCCAACCATGCAACTCGCGTGGGACTCAACCTCAATGGGCGAGCTAAAAACCTGCCCGCGCAAATACGAACTAGGTATTATTCACGGCTGGACCTCGCGCCGCACGTCCGTGCATTTACTCTTCGGCGAATACTACCACAAGGCGCTTGAGCACTACGACCACGCGCGCTTCTCCGGCCTCGGCCATGACGATGCTCTTGACAAGGCTGTCGAGTATGTGCTAACCGTCACATGGAACTCGAAGCTCAAACGCCCTTGGACCAGCGATGATCCTAACAAAAACCGCTTCACATTGCTCCGCACAGTCGTGTGGTACTTGGAACAATTCGGAGTGCACGACTCGCTTCATACCGTGGCGCTGGCGAATGGTAAACCCGCGGTCGAGCTATCATTCCGCTTCGACTCGGGATATAAAACCGGCGAAGGCGAAACGCTCGTCATCTGCGGCCACATGGACCGGATTGTGCAGTTTAACGACGACATTTACATAGCTGACCGCAAGACTTCCAAGAACACAATCTCGCCAGAATTCTTCGACAAATTCTCTCCCGACAACCAGATGAGCACCTATGATTTGGCAGGGAAAGTGGTTTATAATCTGCCCATCAATGGCATCATCATCGACGCCGCGCAAATCGCTGTCACCTTCTCTCGCTTCTATCGCGGCTTTGTGCCACGCTCGGAAGCGCAGCGCGAAGAGTGGCTTGCTGACTGGCAAATGTGGGCGAAGATGGCCGAGTTTTACGCCCGCTCTGGCCGCTGGCCCATGAATGATAAAGCCTGCGATATGTATGGTGGCTGTGTATTTAGAGGGATTTGCGGCAAGGCGCCGAGCGTTAGAGATGACTGGCTGAAAGCTGACTTCGTGAAACGAGTCTGGGACCCCCTGCAAGTTCGTGGAGATATTTGATGGCTTTCCAAATTGGACAGCGAGTAGTTTGTATCGACAATAGATTTGCTCTTTTCTATGGAGACGAGTTATTGCCTAGAATAGGACAAATCTTGACCATTCGCGAATTGCAAACTCACAATCCACTCATTCTCGGATTGATCTTCGAAGAAGTCCGCAATCCAAAGCTATATTATCCGGCGGGCTTCATGGAATGCTCTTTCGACGCAAGAGGCTTCCGCCCAGTAGTCGATACTGACATTTCGATCTTCACCGCTATGCTCAATCCTGAAAAGGAATTGGAGCCTGCAAAATGAAACGCCGCTCTCTATTCAAACTCCTCAGCGGGCTCGTTGCACTGCCCTTTGTTAAGAAGCTTTCTCTGGCCGCACCTGCTTTTGAGCCCTACTATTACGACATTGCAACTGACACTTTCGTCTTCCTTCCCACAAACACAGTTCTCACTCTCGAAGTAGTCAAACAGCACTCTCTTAACCTTTGGAAAAGCGAGCTTATACGCCAATGCCTAGCCTCTCCTCACACCATTCCTCCGAAACAACAAAACTCCTCTTCATTGGAGACAGTTCGAGTGGAAAAACTGGCGCCCTTGCGAGTCTTGCTGCCGCCGGATACAAACTCCGAATTCTCGACTTCGACAACGGCATCGACGTGCTCAAGCACTGGCTCACGCACCCGAATTCGAGCTACTTGAAAACCAATCCAAGTTGCCTTGACAACGTGCACTACGTCACGCTCACCGACCCGATGAAGGCCGCCGCGAACGGCAAGCTGTACTACACAAAGGCGCAAGCTTGGGCACGGGCCATGAACCTGCTCTATGAATGGAAAGATGGTGACATCAATCTTGGCAAGATCACAACTTGGGGGCCAGATACTGTGCTGGTGATCGACTCACTAACAATGTGCACAACTGCAGCCCACACGCATCACTTGTCCATGAATGGCAAACTTGCCGCAAATCCCACCCAAAACGAAGCGCGTCGCGACATCGGCCAAGCCCAGAACTACATCCGCGACTTGCTCACGATGCTCTACGACAAAGAAGTCAAATGCAACGTCATCATCACGAGCCATATCGTGTACGTCACTGAGCAAGGCACCGCTCCTAAGCCAGACGAGCCCAATAGCGGTGGAATGCCCATTGGCTACCCATCTACAATCGGCCGCGCGCTTTCACCTCACGTGCCACGCTGGTTCAACAACATGCTCATTGCCCGGACAGAAGGGGCTGGAAGCATGGCAAAACGAAAAATCTTCACCGTGCCACAGGTTATCGGCGGGCAACTGGTGAACGCCAAAATCAGCGCCCCGCTCGCCGTTGCTAAAGAGTACCCAATTGAAACTGGTCTCGCGGACTTCTTCAAGGCACTTCGCACATGACAAAATATCTTTTCTGGTTTTTGATCATTTCTGGCTTCATTGCCTCGATTTTAGCTTTGATCCTCAACCACTGGAATTAGCCCCTCGCAGGGCTTCAGCCATCTTGGACTATCATGGTCTGGGATAACACGGAGAACTAAAATGACTGTTGATTTTCGAGCCCTTCTTTCGAAGCCTATGGACGAGGTTAAGCGTCCGCCTGCTCTTCCCGCCGGCACCTACTTCGGTTCCGTCGAGAAGCAGGAATACGGTGAGTCCAACAACAAAAAGACTCCCTACTGCCGCTTCCACATCAAGCTGAATTCCGCCGGTGAGGACGTGGAGAAGGACTCTCTCGAAGGCATCGACCTTGCGAAGAAGCAACTTCGCAAGGACTACTACCTCACACCCGATGCTGAATACCGACTCAAGGAATTTCTCGAGTCGTGCGGCATTCCGACCGCTGGCCGGTCGCTTGGCGAGTGCGTTCCTGACGCTCTCAATCAGCCGATCATCGCCGAAGTTTTGTTGCGTCCAAACCAGCAAGACCCCGACGCGCCGCCCAACAACGAGATCGGAAACTTGAAAGGACAGAATTCAGAAGGCTGATCCGCCGTCACAGCTTTCTGAATCGCTCCCCTGCCAGGAAACTCGCAGGGGAGCACCCACGACTAGACACTGTAGGGGGCTAAAATGCTTTCGAATGATTACGCACAAATTGCGCCGAGTATGATTATGGTTGACCGCGAGAAGCGGCAACGCAAGAACATCGACGTGAGCGACTTGCTGACGTCAATCCCGCACAAGGGAATTCTCAATCCGATAATCATCACACCAGAGAACGTGCTCGTCGCCGGTGAGCGAAGACTCGCCGCCGCGATTAAGCTTGGCCTACACACCGTTCCGGTCAGATACTCGAACACACTCTCCGAGACCGAGCGGCAGTTGATTGAACTGGAAGAAAATCTCAAGCGGAAAGATTTGTCTTGGCAGGAAAACTCACAGGCGGTGAAGCGCATTCACGAGCTTTACGTCTTGCAGGACAAGACTTGGACCCAGACGCAAACGGCCGAAGCCATAGGCATTACAATTGGCTACATGAGCCAGTTCATGACCGTTGCGGCGCACATGGACAAGGAGATCGTTGCTAGCGCATCAAGCATCGAGTCCGCCATGAACATAATTTCACGCTCGAACGAACGCAAGATCGCCGACGCGCTTGCGAGTATTACCGAACTCGGCGCGAAAATGTTCGACCCGAAGCCCGCTCCGCTGAAGCCTGGCGAGCCACCCACGCCAATCCCCGCACCGCCCAAAGTCGAGGAGTCCATCTTACAGGGAAGCTTCTTGGAATGGGCTCCGCGCTATGAGGGCCGTCCGTTCAATCTCATCCATTGTGACTTCCCATTCGGCATCAACGTTTTCGCTGGCAAGCAGGCCAACACCAAAGGCGAGCACGATTACGACGACAAGCCTGACTTGTATTGGGAACTCATCGACTGTCTCTGCGAGAACCTCAATCGCGTCATGTCGCCAAGCGCCCATCTCGTGTTCTGGTTTCCATTCGACTACTACACATCCACGCTGGAGCGTTTTCGCAAAAAAGCTCCCTCGCTTGCATTTCAAAACGTGCCACTCTTCTGGCACAAGTCAGACAACATTGGCATTCTACCAGATGCAAAACGCGGGCCGCGAAGAATAGTCGAGTCTGCATTCATCGCATCGCGTGAAGATCGATTTATCATCAAAGCAACGAGTAACTCTTACCCCGCACCAACCGACAAAGCCTTCCATCCATCCACAAAGCCTGAGCCGGTGCTGCGGTACTTCTTCCAAATGTTCGTGGATGAAAACACTCGCCTGCTCGATCCGACATGCGGCAGTGGCTCTGCGCTTCGTGCCGCCGAGTCGCTCGGCGCGAACTATGTGTTTGGAATTGAACGCGACAAGGAGCATTTTGAAGGCGCACAAATTGCTCTGAAAAAATTCCGCGCCCTCAAGCGTGCAACGGAGAAATAAGATCATGGCCAAACATAGAATAGACGAGTACAATCCTTTAGCTGAAGAAACAAAGCAGAAGGCCGATTTGCACAAAGCTCCCCCCGCGCATGACACAATCGAGCTTCGTGAGAAGGCTCTTCATTTGTCAATCGGCTTTTATGCAGGAAGCGGCGTAGACACAGACCATATCATCAAAGGCGCAGAAGCATTTCTGCAATTTATGCTCGGGGCAAAAACATGAAAGTCATTGCGCTTAGCGGGCCGAAAGGCTCTGGCAAGAGCGAAGTTGTCAAGGGAATTAGAATGGTCGCTGTGTCACGTCTTGGTGTTCGTTCCCAAAACTTCGCCGACCCACTCAAAGAAATGCTTCTCTGCCTCATGCAACGCTACGGCTATTCAGAGCAATTTGCAAAAGACTGTCTATGGGGCTCGATGAAAGAAGAGCATCTTAACATCTGGCAAAACAAGTCCACGCGCTATGCTATGCAAACTCTCGGCACAGAATGGGGCAGAGACTTGCTTGGAGAAAACTTCTGGGTTAACATCTGGAGTGCTGGTTGCAAGCGGCATCCAAGCGATTTAATTCTTGTTGAAGATTTGCGCTTCATGAACGAATATCGCGCAATCAAGCAACTCAATGGAATTATAATTCGCGTAACACGTCCCGGCTTTGAGGGCGACTCGCATCGCTCTGAAACCGAAGCACGATTTTTCGAAGCTGATCACGTAATCACAAACGATGGAAGCCTACTCCAACTCCACGTCCGTGTCGAAGCTCTTGCAGAGCGACTTCTTGCAGCATGAATTACGTTCGCCCTGATCCACTCACGCCATTCGCCCACACCAGCGGTCCACGCAACGCAAAGATTGCGCTCGTTGGTGAGGCATTTGGCGAGCAAGAAGACATGGTAGGGCTGCCATTCCAAGGGCAAAGCGGACAAGAGTTAACGAGATTGCTAGAAGAAGCGGGAATTGCGCGAAGGGATTGCTTCTTGACGAATTTCATTCCGCTTCGTCCGCCGAGCAATAATTTTGATCTTTTCTGCGCTAAGAAAAAAGAAGTCGGTGGGAAGGACTACCACCACGAACCACTCGGTCAAGGCAAGTATTTGCGTCCGGAGTTCTTGCCTCACATCCAGCGCCTCAAGCACGAACTCGAAGCTGTCAACCCCAACATCGTCATTCCGCTCGGCGCGAAAGCCTGTTGGGCACTCTTCGGCGTCGCCAAGATCGGAGCGCTGCGTGGCACAGTTGCAATTGGCAATCTCTGCCCAAGACTTAAACTCCTTCCAACCTATCATCCCGCCGCGCTTTTTCGCAACTGGTCGCTACGGCCGATAGTCGTAGCGGATTTGCTCAAGGCCGCGCGCCAAAGCGAATTCCCCGACATTCGCCGCCCTGCCAGATGGGTACTAATCGACCCAACCTTTGACGAAATCCATGCGTGGATCGAGAAGCATCTCGCACGTGCAGATGAATTCGCTGTTGACATCGAAACAAGCGGCGGCATGATCACGTGTATTGGCTTTGCGCCAAATCCGCGTCACGCGCTTGTCATTCCCTTTCTCGATCGTCGCAAGCCAGATGGCCACTACTGGCCAACGCTCGAAGACGAAATCGCTGCTTGGAAGATCGTCCGCTACATACTAGAAGAACTCCCCGGCAAGAAAGTCTTCCAGAATGGATTGTATGACTTGCAGTACATCGTGCAAATGGCAATCCTCCCACGCGACTGCGAAGACGACACAATGCTTCTCCACCATTCCATCTACCCCGAACTTCAAAAGTCTCTCGGCTTCCTAGGCAGCATCTACACAGATGAAGCCTCTTGGAAGCTAATGCGAGAGAACAAAGAAGAACTGAAACGAGACGAATGAAAGGAAAAGAAATGTTTACGATGCTAAAAAAACTCTTTGGGTTTATCCCATACTCTCCGCCTGCTTCGAAAGTCGGCCTGAAATACGACACCATGCCAACGAGCAACCCCACATTTCTCAAAATCGAACCGATCCAGCCAGCACCACCTGCTTTATCTCGGTGGGAAATCATGGAGTCACAGCGGTCGCATCTCATGCACGACCTACTTGTCACAGCAAAGAATAAAGGCTGGAATTGGAAAGAAGGCCCGATCTTGCAAAATCCAAAGCGCAAAGCAATAACTCTGCCACTTTACGGCAATGAAATTTATGGTGCCTTTGCAGAAGAGCTGCGTAAACGCTATCTGCAAGGCAACACGATCTTCATCTACACACCAGCCCACGCCAAATATTACGAAGTTCAGTTCTACAAGAGCGCCAAATGAAACGGGTCATTCTTGAGTCGCCCTATGCCGGAAAAGACCCGAGCATAGCAATCGCAAAAATCCAACGAGGCAGAAATATCATCTACGCGCGGCTCTGCGTGATGGACTGTATCCAGCGCCTCGAAGCACCAATCGCCTCGCATCTTCTCTACACTCAGCCGGGAATATTGCGAGACGAAATCGAAGCGGATCGCAATCGCGGTATTGAGGCTGGATTAGTGTGGCGCAGCGTTGCAGAAGCAAGTGTTGTGTATATTGATCTTGGCATAACGACTGGGATGCAGTATGGCATGAAGCTTGCAGATGATGCTGGCATTCCAGTCTTCAAACGCAACCTTGACCAGCATAAATTCGAAAAACTTTGTCGTGGGCTTTACGACGATCAAGTAGTCTGGTAACGCATGCCAATCATTGCAACGCACGAACTCGCACCGGGACAACTCGACTCTCACACTTCACACCAAACCTATAACGGGCTGGATTGTTGTGTGACGATGGAAGTGCTTGGTGAACTGCGGCATCTCTTCAACGAGCCGCCAATTGCGTACAATTTCGAGCGTGCGTTGCAAGGGCCTGTTTTGGAGATGGAGCTTCGTGGATTTAAAATTGACGAGTTTGAACGTCAATCTGCCATCAAGCATATCGAAGAGGACGTGCTACGCCATCTCGAAAGTATGCTCGATGAGTTCGCTCAGGCGGTCTGGGGCAAGCCACTCAACCCACGTTCGCCCGACCAACTCAAAGAATTCTTCTATGGCACGATGAAGCTTCCAGAAATCTGGACTTCCATTAAGGGCGAGAAAAAGCTCTCAATGGGGCGCGAGACACTCGAAAAGCTCCAAGTCTATTTCCACGCCATACCAATAATCAACTGCATTCTTGCAATCCGCGATTACAAAAAGCAACTCGAAGTGCTCCGCACCGAAGTTCGAAACGGGCGCATGTACACGAGTTACAACATCGGCGGAACTGAAACATGGCGCTTTTCGTCCAGCGCTGATGCGTATGGCAGCGGCGGCAACATCCAGAATATCAAAAAAGACCCCGATGATCTGGAGCGATCCAAGAAGCGTTCCATTCGCAGGATGTTCGTCAGCGATGATGGCTGGAAGCTCATCGGTATTGATTTGGAACAGGCGGAGAGCCGAGAAGTCGGATGGCTCTTATGGATACTCTTCGGCGACTCGACGTATCTTGATGCTTGCGAGTCGGGCGATCTGCACACAACCACATGCAAACTCATCTGGCCGAACTTCGCGTGGAACGGCGACCCGAAGCACGACCGAGCAATTGCCGACCAAACCTTCTATCGCGAGTTTTCCTACCGTGATATGAGCAAGCGCGGTGGCCACGGCACGACCTACTATGGAACTCCATTCACCATGTCGCGCCACTTGAAAGTCACGGTCAAGATGATGGAAGAATTTCAGCAGAAGTTCTTCTCTGCCTATCCCGGCATTCCACGCTGGCATCAATGGGTTGCACAGCAAATCCAAACCCACCCCCACGCGATTACAACTCCATTCGGTGCCACACGCCACTTCTTCGGCCGACCGAACGACGACACAACGCTGCGCGAGGCGATTGCCTTCTCGCCCCAGTCATCCACCGCTATGCGCCTGAACCTCGCTCTGTGGCGTATTTGGAAGCACATGGGCAAGCGAGTTCAACTCCTCGCTCAGGTTCACGATGCGCTTTATTTCCAGTTCCGCGAAGGCGACAACGAAGCAGAAGTTGTAAAGATCGCACTGGAATTCTGCAAGGTGCTACTCGGACACAGAGGCCGCAAGTTCATAATTCCGGGCGAGCCTAAGTCTGGGTGGAATTGGGGCAACTATCATGAGCGAATTAATCCTAATGGCTTGAAAAAGTTCAAAGGACAAGACGAGAGAACACGTTTAACCGGCTTACAGAGGGTCATGTGAAATGAAGAGCATCAAGAAGTGGCAACAACGAACATGAAAATAATTTTAAGCTTTTGCAGATGCTGCCGACGATTGCTGGATGAAGGACTTGGACGCGAGCATGATCTGCGCTGTCCTAAATGCGGGGCTTCAGTCAAAAACCGAGAAGATCGCATAGAAGGAATATTCAGCCAGCAAGATGCCAAAAGAATGCGCTTTGAATAACTTTTACCTGACAGAGGCGCATTGTGGACTGGATAGACTCCTTCATGGAGTACACACAAGGCAAACCTACGCCTGACATATTCCGCCTATGGAGCGGAATTACAACCATTGGCGGGGCGCTGGAAAGACGTGTCTGGACCCAACTCAAGCCGGGGCCGATATTTCCAAACCTCTTCACGCTCCTCATGGCATTACCAGCGGTCGGCAAGGGAATGGCTATAAACTCGGGGCGCGAAATGTGGGCCTCGACAAAAGGCAAACTCCACATCGCGCCCGATGGCGTTTCCAAAGCGAGTTTTCTCGATGAACTAGAACTCGCCGCGACAAAGCTCCCGACAAACAATGGCGCAAATTTACTCGAATATCATTCGCTTTGCGTCTCTGCAAGCGAATTCGGCACTCTCGTTCCTAAGCATGACACCGAATTCCTCAATGTGCTGAATAAAATCTACGACGCCGAGTCGTCCTATCGTGACTCAAAGCGCCATTCCAAAAACGTCGATCTTGTCAATCCAATCACAACCATACTCGGCGGCACACAGCCAGCCTTTCTTGCCTCAATCCTCCCCGAGGAAGCATGGGGCATGGGCTTTATGTCGCGCATGATCATGGTCTACTCCCAATCCACCCCCCAGATCGACATTTGGGATACAAACGATGACTCCACTACAGGCGATCCGCACCTTCGGAAACTCCTCTTCGACGGCATGAACCGATTTCTGAACATGATCGGAGGGTTCAGCTACGAGCCGGATGTGAAGAAAAACATCTCCGAATGGCTAAAATCCGGCCTCGCACCCATCCCAGAGCACAATAAACTCCAGCATTACAACGGGCGCCGCATTCTAACTCTTATCAAACTCTGTATGATTAGCTCTGCAAGTCGCAATAAGACGCTCGTTGTTACGGATTTGGACTTCCAGCGTGCAAAGGCGTGGCTCTTGGAGGTCGAGTTCTACATGCCAGACGTGTTCAAGGAAATGGTGCATCAGTCAGACGGGCAGGTCATCCAAGACTTGCATTTCTTCATGTGGAAAATGTTCGTCAAGGACAAGAAATCAATTCACGAGTCGCGATTGATTTCCTTTCTTTCACAGCGAGTGCCGAGTGATAGAGTTCTTCGTGTGCTGGAAGTCGCCGAGCGGTCGAACGTGCTGAAACGTTATAGTGGCTCGCAGATGTTCGAGCCTATTCCAAAGACGGATTGGAGTCCGGTTGGATAGGTGTGGTGGGACTGTTTAAGAATTAAAGGTGGGCTAGATACGGAAAAGCCAGAGAATAATCGCACAAAGCAGTGCCAGCCAGAACCAAAACACCGAGCCTTTCGTTTCATTATTGATAATCGCGAAAACAATTCCAATCAGCATAAGCACGAGCACGAGCAGTCCAGATGGGATTGTCATTTCATTCTCCTATATACATCACAAGAAACGCCATCACACAGAGCGCAACTAACAGCGCCCACATCACATACTTCATCGACAGCTTATATCCAGGTACACTAAGCAAGTAGAAAATACTCAGCCCAACCATTAGATAGCAAAAGCTCTGAAACCAATGATTAATCATCCAAGCAGGCTTGCCTGCCACAATAATCGCAAGCGACCAAAGCCTCGATGCCGCAATTGCACTCGTCATGAGTATAACCGCACCAAACAAATACGACTCAGGCGACTCGCGATCACGTCGCAGCAAGCGCACCCAGACTGGCATCAGCACGTACATCAAAAGCACCCATCCGCCAATATCCAGCCCATTAGTAATAATTGCTATTGTATTCGGCGGCAGCACAAGCACGCTAATAAAAAACACCAGCAATGGTGCAACCGCAATCCAACTCTTAGGACTTCTTAGCCCTCGAAGAAGTCTTTGCATTAGTTCGCTCCTTGATGTCTTTCACATACAGTTCGCCGACTGCAATGAACGCATCCGCAGTCTTTCGCATACTTCTTGCCGTTTTCAGCGCCTCAAAAAACGCCTCATCGACTTTGCCTTTATCGAAAACAATATTCTCTTCTTCAGCCTCAATTTGTTCTGAACTTTCCGGCGCGAGGTAATCCAAAATCCTTTTAATCAAACTCATTACGATCTCCTTTGGAGTATCGCCGTGTCGATTACTTCTTTCAGTTGCCGCATTGCATCAGCAGTTGATTGCTGTGCTGCTGCCGCAGCATTCAGCGCTGCCCATGCCTTATCCGTATCCGCCCGCGAGTCTGTCAGACGATCTTTTGAAACCTGCCGATTTTCTTTATACAACTGCCATGCAAACCATCCCAACACTACAAGCACGACGCCCGGCAGGCCGAGCTTTAGAAGTTCTTGCACAATTCCAGGGTCTTCCATTTCATTTCGCCCCGAGGGATTTCAGCCGTTTAATTTCTTCGTTCGTCGCAGCGCGCTGTGCGTCACATGCTGCGAGTTTAGCTTCGCTCGTCCGCCGACGCTTGTCCAAGTCCGCAATTGTAGCGAGGCTGCCACTTGGCTTTGCGCAGGGCGGCATTTCATGGGGCGTGAGTACTCGCAGCTCCGTTCTCACACTTTTGGTGCTCCCACAAGCACCTAAGCCGATCAGGCACAGGAGTAGCAAGGAACTTTTTAATATCCGAGTCGCTATTCGCGAGTTGCGTGATTGCCTCATCTTCTTGCTCCTGCTTTGCGGTAAGAGCCGCAAGCTGATTACTCAGTTCAATTGCCACTTGGCTGCCAATCTCTGTTGCCTTGGTCAGCGTCGTGATTGTTTCTTGGTTCTTCCGATTTGCTTCTTGCTCAGCCCCGAGCCGCAATTCGGCATTTTGCTTTGCCTGATGCTCGATATATCCCCAGCCTCCAACTAGGACCGTTGCCAATCCCAAGCCGCCAATTGCGTACAGCGAAAATGGTATCATTTGATCAACCTCTTCGCTCGATCAAGATACATCTCTCGATCCGCCAGTCCATTATACCCGCCATTGATTCGCTTCGTGATTGTGCGAATGTCATCCACGTCAGCGAACCTATTCAGATCATGCTTCGCCCAGTAAATGCAAGCCGACCACGTTGCATAGCGAGGAGTTGCCAGCAACGCCGGGTCGGCAATTGCATCAATTCCAAGCTCTCGCTCGATCGTCTCGTAGTTTGCCCGCCCGGTGATTTGGAAAATGCCTCGGCCTTTAAACCGCCTCCCATCACCGGGCTGCGTATTGCCCAGATCACGCCGCCCTTCATACGCTTGTCCACTCGCGTATTCTTCCAGCGTATGTAATCCATCCGTCTCTTCAAGTCCTTGCGCGAGAAAGTGACAAACTCGTAATCTCGAGTCGATCTCATACTTCGGCAAGAACTCATTCATAGCATCTGCCAAGTCTGGCAGAAACTCTTTCTTCTCCTTCGTGCTGAGACTGGCAAGAAGGTCTTCTGTGATCTGGATCATACGAATTAGTCCCGATCAGTCCAGCCACGCGCGGCCCAGAAGTCGCGAATGAACTTGGGCTCTGGCAAGAGCACCCAACCGGCAAGAAGGCCGCCAGCAGCGCAGATAGCTCCGAAGATAAGGGTTGACATAGGCGTGGTTCCTTTCGTTTCCAATAGGGTTGAATACGCCGCACCATTGCGGCGATTTGCCTATTGGCGGTAGATGGATGGCCCGAAACGCAATCGCCCGTCCTGACGCATCCTAATAAATCGTGGGCCAAGTGTCATGTTGGGCTCGCAACAGTTGCCCAATAATTAACTCCATCACTCACAATTTCACAACTCTTGCCAGTAGTTAGCACAAGCGTCGCAGCCCCATTAATCTGTGAAATAGCTGGCGTGATCGTGACCGTGCCCGCTCCTTGATTGCGAAGCTGTGTTGACCAGCCTGCCACAAACATCGAGCCAATGCCGGCTTGTGCAATGCTCACAGCCGTTGCGCCTGCATTGTTCACAACAGTTAAATTTCCTCGATTTGCATCGAGTATAACATAGGGCGAAGTCGTGACCACGTTCACGAGCACTTGCGAGAAGGTATCGATGAAATTCCCCAGCAACTGCCGCACATCTGCCGCCGTGATCTGGTTGTCCTCGTTCGTCGCAAGGAGCGTGTTCATTTGGTCGAACAATTCAAGCGGCGTCATCTTCATGTGTCACCCAAAGATAAAAGTCTGAACACGCACAATTGCAGCCACGACACTCGGCGGAACACGGCTCGTCCAAGTCAAGAGCGCGCTCTGCTTTGCGCGAGGTGCTGGCATTTGCATCATGACGCGCCCAGGTGGTAAGCTTTGTGGCGTGGCCTGCAACGCAACGCTATGCGTCCAGCCGAGCGCGGCATTACGGCGTGGCTGCGGCAGTTGCCAAATCTGCGGCACACTCGGCGAGACGGGCGGGATAGGAGCGTTGATCCAGCCAATTTGGACTGCGCGCTTTGCATATGGTTGCGGCCATATGTACGGCACGACTGGAGTTTGCACAACCTCCGGCGGAACAGTCGTAGAAACCCATCCGAGTGCAACTTGACGTGGGCGAGGCGGAAGCGGCCAGTTAGTAGGAAATGGTGGAGGAGCAGCTTGTTCCGGCGGCACAACCGTGAAGATGTGCCCAAGTGCGGGAGGCTTCACGCGAACAGGCTGTGGCCAAAGCACAGTCGGAGGTGGCGGAGCAGCAGCCGGCGGTGGGATAGTGGTAAATATCCAGCCAAGAGCGGGTGGCCTTGTCCGAACTGGCTGTGGCCAGATATATGGCCTGGGTGGAGGAATTTCGAGCGGAAAACGGCTTGTCCATGTCATCGACTCGGTGCGGAGTCGAATGGGTTTTGGAATGGGCCACGAGTATGCGCGATTGGCAGGAATTGGCGCTTCTGGAAGTGGGACGAATGTGCTCGTCCAGCCAACTGCAACTTTTACTTTCTTATAGGGAACAGCCCAAATAGTTACTCTTGGAGGATCTTGATCGGCTCCTCCAAGAGCATTTCCTCCAATTGGCCTATTACCAAGCATTACGCCTGTCTCAACATTTCAACGGTATAGCTTTCCAGCGTAATCGTTTCGCCAGTGTTCGCCAGTAGTCCACTTATAACAACATCCTTGCTCACAGTCGTGTCTTGAGTGCCTGTTGTAACAGCAGCAGTCGTGGCGGCAAAACCTGGCTGGCCTTGCGCAAAGGCAACCTGTGAGTTTGTTGCATTTCTATTTGCAAATTCCTTGGTACAGAACAGTGTCGCATTCGTCGTTTGAGTGTTGGTTAAGAATATATCTCCAGCAATTCCACCAAATCGAATTCGCATGATTTTGCTGTTTGCGCTATTCGTAAAGCTAAACAACGCAAAAATACGAATTCGCCCATTTGCCCCCAAAGAACTCGCAGGAACCGTTACCGTTGCTAGAGCAGTTTCAGTAAGCGTTCCTGTTACACTGGACGCAGCCGCGGACGCTCCAAGCATACGATACGAGCTTTGAATATCATCAGCCGAAGCGTCGATGTAAACTAACGCATTTCCGCTAAGGCTGATTTTTGCCCCGCCATTTGTGGAGTTCAAAACCGTATCGCGAGAGAGAGTTGCTCCTGCGCTGGTGTATGTGCCTACTCCGATTTCGCGATTTGCCCCGTCCTCAATCACATATGTAACAACGTCTTGATCTAAAACTCCAGCGGAAGCAAAGCTCAAATAACTCGGAAGCGCGACTCCAAGCGTAATTGTGCCTGTGCCAGTCGTGGCAGTTGTCATTCTTGCGATATTATAGAGCCTTGCTAACACTGGAACCTCCTAGTACGGCTCATACATGATATGCGCGCTGATTGCACCAACCGTGCCGCCAGTGAACGCGGAGAGGATCGTCTCGCCCAGCGAAGCGGTGTTGCCAAGCTGAGAAAACTCCGCGCCCTGCTGCGCCAGCCACCTGACCACCCCGCCAAACGCATTGAGCGAGAGGTCGAGTTTTGCATCGCTTGTCACCGCGCTTCTCTGCGGGCCAGTCGCGGCCGCTACGAAGCTCACAGGCGGGGCAGCAAGCGCCGCTGTGGAGGGGTGCACCGGGCCATCCGAGTTGGGCGAAGCCAGCGCCGTAGGCGTGGTCTCGACCGTGCTCGCACGAGCAAGCTGCATAATGGTTGGTGAGGTCGTACCAGCCAGCCCGCCAATCTCAACCTCAACGATATTGATCAGCTGCGTAGCCGAACCGCCTTTGAGCGCCATGTAGGTGGCGTTCGTCAGTGCGGTCGTGTCCGCCTGAGCAGTAGGCGTCCAGTTGGTCGCGTGGAAGAGTCTTTTAGCCATTTCGATTACTCCTTTAGGTCTCTGGCAAGCACCGGAATTGGTGTCTTACCGTCCATTACATCGTCCACAACTTGCGTGAATGGACGGCATTTGCCGACAGCCTTGCAGCCGTCGCAAATATAAGAATTGCATTTGAAGCAATGCGCGCGCTCGCGCGTTCGCAGCGGATTGACAATCACAACGCTTCTGCAATGCCCGCAAGTAAGCGTTGCTGCTTCCATAAGCTTGCCTTCGCCCACAAGCTTTGGATCGAGCCCAAGCTTGATCGCAAGTTCAGTTGGAATTCCCGGACTCGCTCGATGATCCACCATAAGATAACCTTCAGCCTTCTTCAATCTCGTCATTTCAGCACCTTCAGAGTTAACTCCACACGTTGAATTGTTGCAATGCTGTCGATGTTAAATCTCAAGCAATCTCCTGCGAAGATGCTCGTTGTCCAGCCTGTGAGTGTGCCGTCTTGCGATTTGTTAGCTGCTGCAATGGTCGGCTTGGCGGCAGCGGTGATGGTGTTTGCAACAGTTGGCGGATAGGATGCATAAGGGGCTTTCCAGATGTCGAACACCACACTTCCAACTGTGTCTGCTAAGAGGGTTACTTCGCTGATTGTGCAAGCGAACGGCACGTAGATGTCCGCAACGATGCCAGTCGAAATTGGGCTCCCTGACACAATGAGCGGGATTGCCGCAATGGTCGAGCCCACTCCACCAGCATTCATAACTGAGGCGAAGTAGTTCGTTCCATTGCTTGCAATGATCGCGCCAAATCCCGTCGCAAGTGCAATACTCGCAAGCCCATTAATCAGCGCTCCGCCCTGCGGAATGATCGTGGCTGTGCCCGAGCCAATGTTCACAACCACACTCGACCAGCCGTTCACGAACTCTCCCGGCACCGCGCCGGGCTGTGGCAAGAGCACGTTCGTGGGCGAAGCGCGCGAGATAGTCAGCATATTCTGCCGCGCCGAGTCCAGCACCGTGTACGGACTAAACCCTATCACAGTCGGCAAAACTTGCGAGAAGGAGTCCATCAAATCGCCAAGCGTCGAGCGGACGATTGCAGCAGTGATTAGCTGCTGGCCATTTGTCGGCAGGTTCGTGGCGATTTCGGCGGTGAGCTGAGTTGGTGTTTTCTTGGTCATTAGAAGTACGATCCCGCCCCTGTGCCAGCTACATTCCCCGGCAAGTACGTTGCACCAGAGCCATTCACAGCAACAGCCGATGTCAACGCAACATTATAACGTGTTCCAGTTGCCGCACCCGAAAACGTCACAATGTTGGAAAACACTTCCAACCCGTAAAGCGATGTAAGTGCAAATGCTTGTGAGAAAGCTGGAGTTCCTGTGAGAGTGATTGTTATGCTTGTAGTCACACGGCAAATTGCATGATCGAAAGCAAACCAGTGAGACGCAGCCGATCCTGCAATTGTATAACTCGACTGAAATTTAACTTCCGCGTAACCTTCAGCTTGTACATGATCACTTGCACAAGCTCCGAACCGAACCACTCCAACATCAATATTTGCTCTATCAAGAGCGTATATTCCATTTCCTGCAACAGAGCGAAACTCTACGCCCGTCACAAAGCACTTCCCGCCACTTTGCGCCTTGAGCGCATCTCCAGTTGCTGCATTGATAATCACATTCGCTGGATTGCCGATGTTGCCTTGAATGGTCAGCGCAGCAGTAGAAAGCTGGCCAACCAACTCCGATACAATTCCGCCATCTGTGTAAGTGCCATCTGCAAGTTGAATTGTGACCGAAAACCCGTTCAAATCAAGTGGCGTGATCGTGTCGAGAGCTTTTTGAAGAGTCAGAAATGGCCTGCCAGCCGCAAGTCCATCATTCGAATTGCTTCCCGTCGTGCTGACAAAATACGTCCTATTCGCCAGCAGTTGCGTTCTCGCCCCAATCCCACTTCCAATAATCCTCCATCCCGCACTGGTAGTATCGTAATGAAACTCTGCGGAAGTATTTGGCCCGAGCAAGAAGTCGTCAGCAATTAAGAACTGATTGCCGGCCGCAGAGAGCCCGCTTTGTGCAAGAAGCGTGATTGGCTGCGTCCCGTAGTTGTCAACCGTATAATATGCTTCGCTCGAAGGTGCGTTCAGCCCTGACCAGTTAATTGGAATTGTCGATGCAATTCTTATCGCGGACGAGTTTTCAATTCCGGGTGGGTCGAAGTCGTCAATGCTTGTACTGAGAGGCGCGATTGTCAGCACGCCAGATCGAATGAATGTTCCGAGTATGTTCAAATTGCGGATCGTTGCAGTGCTGCTGGTGAGACGAAAGCCACCAATTGACGTATCAGCAACCATTGTCACGATATTGCCAGCGATTATTTCACCACCTATGAGTGGGCTCGCGCCGGAGGCGGAGTTCGCAAATACATCATACGTCACGCCATTGATCGTGACTGAAAGCGCAGCTGTGTTGGTAAAGAGTGCAATCCACTGCACCGTCGCGCCATCCACAAACACAAAGCTTGGAATGCTTAGCGTCTGGTCATTTGGCGCTCCACCCGACAGTCCGCCCCAATAAACATTCTGGCCCGTTCCAGCAGTTGTAGTTGTATCCCACACCACATTTCCGAGCGAGTCCTTCACAATCTGCCTATAATCACCCGCCCCCCAAATCGTGCACCGCCCGCCACCATCGAGCGGAATCGGGTTCAAATTCAGCGCACTTTGCGCTTGATCCTGCCAAGTGTTTTTTGGTGTCAGCGTTGCTGGAACGTACATCTCCACCGTTCCAAATTGGAGCGGGTTCCCGTTATTATCGAGAAAAACTTGCTGGCCATTTGGTATGAGCAGAACAGTCATTTAATGATACCAGCCAAAAGGTGAAGTCTGAAAGTCCGTTCCAGTTCCAGGACTCGCGCCCGGAAAGAGATTGATATTTGAGCCAGAGCCAATCATTCCGCCAGTTGAAACTTGATATTTTACGCCACCAGAAGTTGCTCCGCTAAACACAGCGCCTGCCGCCATGATCCGACCAAACAGCACTCCTTGCGCAAAAATGCTAATAGTTGGCGTTCCAGTAATCGTAATAGTTGGCGAGTTGTCAATTCGAATATAGCCGTTGTTAGAGGCTGAGTAATGTCCGCCAGCACTTCCAGTAATGCTATAATTCGAAGTTGTGTAAATGATTGCCTCGTACTGTGCATTAAGATGGCCCACCTGACAGGCGCCAAATCGCAAGGCTCCGAAATTAACGCGAGAAAGATTAAAAGCAGAAATGCAACTTCCGCCAATAGCAGTTCTTAACTCCATGCCATCAAGCTTGCACATTGCCCCATCATTGACACTAAAGCAATCTGCACTAGTTGTTGAAACAATAACGTTTGCAGGAGTTCCAAGATTTCCCTGAATTAGAAAATCATCAACATTCTTCTGCCCAACATTCCGTCCCGCAATTATTGCACCACCAGTATACGTCCCATCTGCAAGCTGAACCGTGACTGCAAAGCCATTAAAATCCAGCGATGAAATAGTATCAACTGCTTTCTGAATAGTTAAAAACGGCGTGCTGATAGAAAGTCCGTCATTCGAGTCGCTGCCGCTCGCACTCACAAAATACGTGCGATCTGCATTGAGCGTGACGCGATTATTGAGCGAGCCGCCAATCATTCGCCAGCCTGCACTCGCCCCGTCATAGTGCAACTCGATAGACGTGCTTGGCAAGAGCGGATAATTCACAGGCATGAGAAAGAGATTGCCCGGTGAGGAGTTCGGCGAGTTCGCAAGAAGCGTGATCGTTTGAGTGCCGTAATTGTCAACTGTGTAGTACGTGCCGTCCACAGCAGGAGAATTCAATCCTGACCAATTAATTGGCACAGTCGCAGAGAGGCGCAGAACTGACGAGTCCTCCACACCGGGCGGGTCGAAGTCATTCAAGTCCGCGCCAACAGGTGCGACTGTAAGAATGCCAGTCCGACTCAGCGTCCCAAGGACATTCAAATTCCGAATGCTTGCTGTGCCGCTGGTAAGCCTAAAGCCCCCGAGCGTTGTATCAGCAACCATAGTCACGATATTGCCAGCAAGAATTTCACCCCCAATCAACGGACTCGCGCCGGATTGCGAATTGGCAAACACGCTAACGGGCGGATCACTATTGGCGAGTATAGAAAGCGGCCCTGTGTTGGAGTAGAACGCAACCCATTGAACTGTCGCACCGTCCACGAACGAAAAGCCTGGAATGGTAAGGGTCTGGGCATTGGGCGAGCCACCTGATACGCCACCCCAATAAATACTTTGCCCAGTTCCTGCGCTCGTCTCACGATCCCAGATCACATTCCCAAGTGCGTCTTTGACAATTTGCCGATAGTCGCCTGCTCCCCAGATAATCGCCCGTCCCGCGCCATCCAGTAAGATCGGGTTCGTATTCAGCGCACTCTGATCCGGGTCTTGCCAAGTGTCCTTCTGCGTCAGTGTTCCGGGCACATACATGCCAACCGTGCCGCTCTGAAGCGGAACGCCGTCATTATCTACGAATAGCTGCTGGCCATTTGGTATTAGCAGGACCGGCATTTATTCGCCCCCTTCATAGAGTTCAGTTCCAAGCACAGTCGGCGCTTGCTCTTGTGCGGCGCTCATAGCAGCGGCACTGAGAGGCATTTCGCCAGCACCTTGGCCGAGGCCCTTCGCAACGAGAATATCACGGAAACGTGGATCAAGCATGAGCTTTTGGACGTACTTGTTCATAACCAGCCCCGCACCACCTGCCGCACCCGTCAACGCTGCTCCAACTGCAAGCGTTGGATTACTCGAAATCATATTCATCGCAGGCTCTATGCCAGCATGAGCCGCATACGCGCCGCCCGCCGCTGTGCCACCAAATTGCAGCGACTTAGGAAGCTTATGCAAGAACCCGAGAATGCCCTCATCTCCGCCCGGCGCTTTGGCCTCGCCAGTCTTTGCAGTTTTCGGCAGCAATTGCCCAATCTCTGCAAGATCATTCAAGTTCCCAGTGTTGCTGCCTTTCAACGAAGCCATGCTTTGTGGATTGACCACGCCGCTTGGCCAAGACTTCTCAATAACAGGTTCAAGCTGCTTGAGCGCAGACCACTGCTGTCGAGCAGTTTTAAGTTTATCAACAACCGCAGCAGGAGCATTGCGTACCAGCGCATCCTGCAAAAGCCCATAAATCTTATTACCAATCATACGCTTGTTTGGATTATCCGAGTCCACAAAGGCGCTCATGAATGGCGAGCCGCGCTTTGTGATGGAGCGAAATGTTTCACCGTCCAGCAATCCATTCTGTGCCGCTCGCCCAATTATCCCAATCCAGTGCTTTGCAGCAATGTAGTCGGGATTTTTAACATCGCCGCTCATGTTGAAAACATCAGCCCTTGTCTGTGACAAGCCTTTCAACAGTGGCACGTCACCGATGTTATTCTGGACTCCTTGAGCGAACGTCTCAAAATCATTGCCAATTCGGCCCTTCGCTTTCTGCACAACATCACGAGTAAGCTCTGGCGTGTCTTCGCCAAACTCCTTCGAAAGAGCCCGCCCATATTGCGAAAGCTGCTCATCGCCCGCTTCTTTAACAACCTTCGGCAAAAAGCCCGAGAAGCGGGTCGTGAGTTGAGGAGCTTTCAAATCAATCCCCAAGCCAGCCGCTTTCGAAGCAATCGTTGCAATTGGCTTGCTAATCGCCGCATTGAACAGCCCCCTTACACTCGGCGCCAGCGCGCCAACTACCGGGCTGATAATTCCGCCAAGCTCCGCTCCAAGTGCAACATTATCGCCAATTGAGTTGTTAGTCAGGCCGCTTTGCAGCGCCCCTGCCATGCCGCCTTCCGCCGCACCACTGGCCGCCCGCGAGGCACTCTTGAGCAAGAAATTCGGAATTCCTGAGCCGCCTTCACCTGCCGCGCCTGTCAGAAACTTCGCAACTTGTGGCCCATAGCGAGGCGACATCGAAGCAAGCCCTTCTTCAAGTAATGGCGTAGCTTTGCCTTTTGTCGCTGCAAGAAGTGCGACTGTCGGAACGAGCGGAGCAAGGATCATATTCCGTGCATCCGCGCCGGGATTTTCTTGCGCCCACTGCTCGTGTGCTTGCGTGTACGCATCGCGTGCTTGCGAGTAGGTCTCGGGCATGTTCGCAATAGCTTCGCCGATGGGCCGCCCTGCATTCATCTCAGCAAGCGCCTGCTTTCCGGCCTGCGTTGCAGCAAGAATTGGCTTGCCGCCCCCGAGAAGAAGCTTATTGGAAATGTCAAGATAGTTATTCCAAGTCGGGCCGCTAAATGGCTGGCCTGCAATCGCCGACATCTCGCGCTCAGCGCCATCTACAAGTGGCGGCTTCGGAAGCTCAATACCATCTGCCCACGAGTCATCATCTGCCGCCGCAACTGGCTTCTCGCCCTGAAATAGCCTCTCAGCCGCTTGATTGCGATAGTCATTCGGATCGCTCATGCGCGCAACATGGCTCAGCACATTCTCGCCGGGCTTATCACTCGCGTCGTACTTGCCAGGCTTGCCAGCATTGATAGTCGAGTAAATATCCTCCAGCCCCATGCCCGGCTGCAAACCACGAGCCTTCAAATACTTAGTCACGCCTTCCATTTGCTGTGCAGGAGTCTGGTCAGGCGAAATGCCATAGTCTTTCATCTCCTGATCACCAGCCTGGATCAGCCCTACGCGCTTGCCAGTGTCGCCGCCGCGCATAGACGAGTCAAACGTGCCGCCCGTCTCATAGCTCATGGCCAGCGCAAGGTCTTTCGCGTTCACCCCAAGTTCGCTCGCCGATTTATTAACCGCGCGAACAAAATCTTTCTGCCATGCGTCCTTAGCAGGAGCAAGCCCGGAATTCACAAGAATGCTGTCAAAAATGTCTGAGTCGTCAGCCATTTCTATTCACTTTCTTTGAGCGACTTGAAGCGTTTCTGTAAGTCTGGCGTGAGAGTGCTGATCCCTTCTTTCTGGAGTTTTCTATTCCACGCCGCTTCAAACTGCGTGACATCGTGCCCATTTTGCTTCCACACGTTAAAGCCTTGCTGCTTCGCTTGCGAGAGTTCGATATGGCGTTTCACGTAGTCCAGCAACACTGGAATGGCGCGTGGATCGGTCTCGATGTTCGGGTTGGCTTCAAGCACGGAACTGAACTCGGCCAAGTTCATCTGTCCGAGCCCACCCATGACTTGCTTAAGCTGCGGCAGCACAATACCCATCATGGCCTTTTGGAAGATTTGTGCTGATGCTCTATCGCCGCCCGCGACCTTATCAACAGTTTCTTGCGGCAAGCCAGCAGCCTGCATGATCCTAGCAAGCTCCTGATACGACTTCGCACCGCCGCCTGGATTGAAGTGCTTAAGCGCATCATTGGCAAGCTGCATATTCATGATAATGCCAGTGCCTTGCTCAACATACGTGTTGAGATTTTTCTCCATCTCCGCTACATCGCCGCCAGCTTTTTCCTTATACGCTTTGTCTTGCGGCGAGAAGCCAGTCACAGCGTGCTCGTAGGGCGCACTCTGGAATGGCTGCGGCATTAGCGCGTTGCCCGAGCCGGAAGCAGGGGGCGCTCCTACGCCAGAAGGCGCCCCCTGCCCTTGTGCGCCAGCAGGAAGGTTACTGCCGTCGCGACCCTGTAAGATAGGATTAACCCGCGAGCCAAGTCCGCCATACATCGGGCCTTGCTCAACGCGCGGAACCATTTCTTCTTTCTGAGTTATTGGATTGATGCGAGTTTTTGGCTCGTTGAGTTCGGCAGGAGTGGGAGTTTTTTCGAGCGTCTGTACGGGCGTGATTGTTCGCATGAACGGCGAGACAAACTGCTGTTGCGTGTAGCCGCCCATTTCCTGCGAGTTGAGCGAGCCGTAGACGCTCTCAATCGCCTTTGCAGAGCCTTCCGACTGCAATGCAAGCCCACGAAGATGCTGATACAACGCTTGCCCATCTTCAGGAAGCGTCGCCGCGATATTAATCGCAGTGTCTTTATCGAGCATACCTTGGCCGACAAGCTCGCCAATTCCCTTGATCACCTGTCCACGCTTGACATTGTTGCCATATGGCAAGTACGAAGACGCCTTGTCCAGATACGCTTTTTGCATCTTCGCATGAGCATCGAGATTTTGATTAACCGTTTCAGCTTGAACTTTTTTCTGGTCAATCCACTGCTTGATAATCTCAGGCGCTTTGAAAGCCGTTCTCGGATCGGCACTCATCAAAATCGCAGCTTTGTCATAGTCAATGCTCTTGCCATCTGGCGTGATGGCCTGCTGCATAACCTCGCCAAGCGCCTTCCTCGCGGTGTTTTCCTGCTGGAAGAGCTTGTTCTGGTTGAGCGCATTTTGGGCTGCGGCGAACGTCGAAACGGCGTCAAGCGCATTGAACTTAGGCAAGTTCTGCCCAAGTGTGCCATAGATGCTGGTATCGGCTTCGGCCATTTGTTTAGCCTATCTTGTCCATCAGCTTATTCGTCAAGTCAGCTTGATAGTAATTCATAATCGCGTTGTTCACGCCGCCGCTGAATGAGTTCGCCGCCCCGACCATGCCAGCAGCCTGCGCATTGCCTGCACTCATCAATGAGTTACCAATATTCGCCCCTGCTTGTGTGCCGAATGAGCCGGTTTGCGCAGCAGCGTTCTCACCAAGTTGCGCTCCGCCCATAAGCATATTATACCTCTGCATGTTCTGTGCAAGGTAGTTCTGCAATTGCTGCTGGAACGTCGTAGACGCCAGTCCAGTGGCGTACTGTGCGGCGCCCTTCATAGCTGCGCCGCTCGATCCAAGTCCTTGCGCAGCGTATGAGTTCTGGGTGGCTTTCAAGCCCTCTGCAAGCGTAAATTGATAACCAGGAGTTTGTTCGAGTTGTTCTTGCGTCATGCTGAAGGGCTTGGTCAAATCGCCAAGTTGCCCCATGAGCATGTTCTTGGATTGGATGCCGAACTGCTGGAACGGCAGCAAATCCCCTCTTGTTGTGTTGTACATCTGCCGCTGGACTTTGGCGGCCTGCTTTGCAGCATCAGCTTGCTTGTCGGAGCCAAAAATCGACGCAGCCGCACCGGCTAATCCGCCGACACCTGCGCCAACTGCCATTGCAACTGGACCCATTTCAGTCTCCGATCCACTTCGAATAAACTTGATAATCGTTTGAGAAGCCGAGTCGAGAGTAGAGCTTCTCCATTCCGGCTCGCTCGTAGAAAGGCATGAAATAGCGTTTCACGCCAAACTCACGCAATCGCCGCTCAGTTTCGCGCAAAAGCCGCAATCCTAGACTGCCTTTGCGGTATTCTTGTGCCAGATAAATCGAGTCGCCGAACGCGATCTCGGTCGGGAAGTGTGGATGTCGCTGGAGAATGGTCGTGGTGTAACCAACAAGCTTTTCTCCATCTCGCACCGTCACAACTACGAGCCGCCCAAGCACGTCCAGCACCTGATACATTCCCACATCAGGGTCAATCCGCTCTTGCCCAGGCGCCTCTTTCAGCGCGCCCTTCAGCTCATCCCAAATCTCATTCCAAAGCGCCGGAGCATCTTCGTAGAACTGATGCCAAGTTTCTAGCTGGAGCGTTGTCATGTGCGAATTATTGCCTTCATTCCACTGTAGTCTGGGAGCGTAGGCACGTTAAAAGTTGTGCTTCCATCTCCCGCTCCATATGTCGTGCCAATTTGATTGAACAAGTTCGAATTTTGCTGTCGATTAACTGCTTGCCCATTGCAGAAAAACCACCCGTTCGGCTCCGAGCTTGCTGCTGTGAACGCAATACCGCCAGGTTGTACTGCACCACCACCTGCTCCTGCACCCATCCGGTTCCACAATCCTTCGAGGAACCCTTTCCAGACAGTCTCGAAATACCCTTCATCGTTCAGCACCTTCATTGCCCATTGCGGAAAGCCAGTATTTATGCTCATGACTGCAACACAAGCCCTTCCACGTTGGCTCCGTTCAACGCAGTCTTAGTCGCGCATGACCAGAATAACTCGAAAACCCTATTCCGCCCCATTCCAAGTCTATTCCACGCTGGAATTGCACTATACTCGCCCTTCGCGCCGAGCGTTTGCCCCATCGGATTGCTCCAAGTCTTGCCTCGATCATCGCTCCATCTGAGAAAGACCTGCAGGTCGCTTTGATCATCCGAGAGAATATCGAAGTCATCGTTGAAGTCGTTGTTGAAACTCCCGCTAATGAGTTGCGCACCTTCGCCAACGCCCATGTCTGCCGCAAAGCTTTTATATTGCGTTCGCTTTGACTCGTTGCCGAGCGTTTGGAATGACCTTCTGCGGATTACTTTGTCACCATTATCGGTGAAGTTTTTCGGATCAACTTGATACAAGTTGCCATTCTGCCAGTCGCCAGCAAGGTTTTTGCCGTAAGCAAAAGCCATGCAATTTGCACGATGCCTGTGCTCGATGCCGTTGTTGTCAATCCAAGCCAATTCATGCCATAGAGCTTCTTCTTTGTCAAACACCCAAGTCTTGTCCGCACTCGGGAACGTCAGCACGTAGAACACATGACCTTGTATCTGGTAGGTCATGCCAATTGCGTCGTCAATTTTTGCGTAGGTTTGAATTGCCTGCTCAACTGCATAGGTGCTAATCGTTTTCGCTTGATACGAAACACCCATCATGACGAGCGCCTTGCCGTCTTTGTCCTGATGAAGCCAGAAAATTTCGAGTCCGTGCCGAACCACGGAATAGGGCGCAATGCAGCCAAACTGCAAAAACACACCCTGCACGATGGAAAATGGAAAGGTTGGATTTCCAGCATTGAACCAGATTTCGCTCGTGAGACGGCCTAGAAGCCAAATCTCTCTATGCACCACAATCAGCGAAATCAGATCATCCGGGTAGCCAGTCTTTGCTGCTTTGTAAAGCGGATCGAATGTCGTCACATTCGAGAGCGTGGAGTAGAAGTTCTTCGTGCCGGGCTGGTTGAACAGCAGAAATGTATCGAGATAATCTGCTCGCGATGCGCCAAGAAAATTCGCATCTGCGATCTGCACCATCACATTCGTCAGCATATTGATGAAATAGCCGCTTGTCGTTCCATCCACGACAACTATTGTGTTGCCGTTGTCGGCCATCGCAACTGGCGTTACAAGATTATCAATCTCACCAAGCTTTGTGTATTCCCAACTCGAATTGATATAGTACACATTCCCGCCGATCACGCCATAAAGCTTGCCATTACTGGCAGGATAAAGGCAGCGATAAATACCTGGAAGAGGCGGGGCTACGATAAGCGTCAATCCCGGAGTCGGATAGTACGTATACGGATATTGTGCACCCTGAGAATTACTCTCAGGGTACAAATTCACACAACGCTGAACATTCGCAACAACATTCTGCGCGGTATACGAGCCACCCGACAGCGGAATTTGCATTGCTTACGCACTCAGAATGCGATACCATTCGCCCAACACTGGACAGAAGTACAACGCACTCGTCGAGCCAGCCTGCGAGACGCCCGTACCAGTGGCAACACCATTAATCGTGTCCGGGCTTGAGCCAAACACCTGCGTTGCGTTTGCCGAGTTATTCCTCACAAGGCAAATCGAGCCGGCGGTCGCGGGTGGAAGCTTGATCGAATCCGCTGCCGTAGTCACGGTCGCAATCTTGTTCATGCCTGCGGAAAGCTGTGTGGCATTTGCCTGTCCGCCGCCTGCATTCGCAACAATGCCGGTATCGGTCGAGAAAAGCTCATTGAACATATCGTTAAGCTTGCTACCATCAATGAGTCGCGGGCCGGCCTCGAAATATGCTGGAAAAGTCGCCATGAGTCACTCCTATCTATAGGTGTCAGAGAAGATATTATAGGCTCCTGGCCGCCGAACTTGGCGCGGAGTTCGCAAAACCGCGATCTGTGCATTGGCGTTGCGAAGCGTGTTCAGTCCGTCCTTGGCCAGTGCCACAACTGTCGGACTCGGCTCACTTCCAAATCCGGGAGCGATCCAAATAGCGAGATTGCTTTCAATCACGCCCTCATACTCAGGCGGGAAGACGACTGTATCAGAGAGGTTGTTAAATTTTCTAAGCTGATTTTTGATCGAGATGAAAAGGGCGTAATTAACAGCTTGCATGACAGGCCACGGATAGAGCTTGCCAAGAGGATATGAAGTTTCGTAGAAAATGTAGCTTGGAAACGACACGATGCTCTTCATCGTGATTTCATTATACGTCTCGCGGGCATGGATGATTTCGAGCGGGTAATCGGGCAAGTTTCCCGGATTGTTAATCTGCCGCATGAAAGCGGACTCGATTTGATCTGGCCGATAAGTGAGATTAAAATCTCCTCCCGGCCCGATTGAATAGGATTGCTGGCCCGTCGAATTAACGCTCAAAGTATCGAGCACATAGACGAGCCAGCGCTTCACTGCCCATCGCGAAATCATCCAATTCAGCTTCGTGAACGTGTCATTAATGTCCTCATCAAGCGGAGTCTGGCCAACACCCAGAACTCCCGCATCTTTGAGCGCCATAATGCAAATGTCACGAACTGTCGTCATTTATTTGCCCAGAAGCTTAGAAAGGCCGCTGCCTTCGTCAGGTGGGACTTTGGGAGCGGGTGGAGGGGGAGACTTGGCAGTGGGCTTGGCTTCTGGCACCGGCGCGGCGTCTTGCTGTTTCACCTGCGCGTCGAATTGTGCCTTGGATTGCATTTCGAGTTCCTTCAGCCTCTTGCCCATCTCAATAAGCAGAGAATTGGACTCTTCGAGTTGTGCTTGCAAGGCTTGCTTGTCGGCCTCGGCCTTGACCAGTTCTTGTGCCTGATCATCTGCGAGCGAAAGCAGCCGGTTCTTTTCCTTCACAACTGGGTCGTCTGGCGCAAGCGCCTCGACGTTCGCAACAACTGCCATCTCTTCGCGCTTGTTTTCGACAAGCACATCTTCGCCCTTCGAGTCCTTAATCCACTTCGGATACTCACGAAACGCATATGGCGCGAACTTCATGTTCGCCCAAGTGCCTTTGTAGTGTTCATTTGCACTCATTGACCTTCTCCTTCAGTTGAAATTGGTGGAAGCGGCTCTGGTCCAGGGAGGATCAGACAGAGCCGCTTCCAGGGCCAGTTAGACCTTATCACCCACGGCCACTGCCCATTCCGGCCTGACCCACAAATACCCAAAGAGCACATCCAGACGGGTGATGAACTGGTCTGTGCCGATGGTATAGTCTGAGATCATGCGCATTGAGACTCCATCAAAGGACTCTCGCGCAGCCTCAACCACACCACGCTCGGGCATGATAAGGTCGGCGGTTGCGATTGTGACTGCCTCTGGGCAGAACACAAAGTTCTTGCGATACACGCTCGCGGCCAGCGTGACAACGCTGATCGTTGCGGAGTTTGCAGGCGACGCTGTGACCGTCTGGTACTGGACTTTCTGCCCGCCAACAGGCGGCACGATAGCCGGGTATATCGAGATGCTCGTTCCGCCCGACGCCACGTTTGCAGTCACAACAAACTGTCGCAGCTGCCCGGTATCCACTTTCGTGATGCGGTTGACCGCATTCACGCCAGCGAACGTGATGATGTCACCCGCGTTCAAGCCGCCAGTGATTGCGTTCACCACGATTGTCAAGCCCGTCTGACCGGCACCATTCACAGTCTTCGTGCCGGAATAGTTCGCAGTCGTGTGCTTGATCACCGTCTGATCGGAGTGCCACGACTCGTAGCCGAGCGTGTCATTGCCCATCATGCCGGAGTTGAACTGAGAACTGATTTTGCTGCTCGGGTTGAGCAGGCCAGCGAGGCTGGCTACAGTGCGAGCCTGCGTGAGCGGGTCTTGGATGACCTTGCGGCGGCCTTTCGGAGCCGAGTTGAGGTCCAAGATCGCGCCGGCTGAGAGCCAGGTTTCGGCGTTCGGCGTGATGACTGCGCCA
>Ga0134124_10000264_pt1 | contig 46813 bp, 35 predicted proteins | sample KB304_FD_96880 | JGI IMG/M metagenome (GOLD analysis project Ga0134124, IMG submission 96880) | Terrestrial soil microbial communities without Nitrogen fertilizer from Kellogg Biological Station, Michigan, USA - KB3-0-4 | ecosystem: Environmental > Terrestrial > Soil > Unclassified ...
CATAGAAGCTTGCGGAGGCGTATAGAAGCTTGCGGAGTCCCATAGAAGCTTGCGGTGGCGGTCCACAAGCTTGCGGCGCGCCATAGAAGCTTGCGGCGGCGTATAGAAGCTTGCGGAGTCCCACAGAAGCTTGTGGTGGCAGTCCACAAGCTTCCGCCGCGTCCCAGAAGCTTGTGGTGGCGTTCCGCAAGCTTCAGAAAAGCGGGGGCGTGCGCCGCAGTACGCCCCCGCGAGCCTTTTGTCGTCCGGACTGGTCTCGGAGAACGAGTCGATGCGCGCTGGCTACGCGGCGGTGTATCCACCATCGACGGCCAGCACGGTGCCGGTCACGTAGGAAGCGGCATCCGAGGCGAGGAACACCACGGGGCCGACCAGCTCGGAGAGCCTGGCGCGGCGCCCCATGGGAGTGCGGGTCTTGATCCGCTGCTCGGTCTCGGGCTTGGCATGCTCGGGGCCCAGCCCTTCCATGATGTTCTCCAGATAGCCAGGAGCGATGGCGTTGACGCGGATGCCCTTGGAGGCGAGCTCCAGGGCCATGACCCGGGTGAGCTGGATCACTCCGCTCTTGGCGGCGCTATAGGCGCCCAGACCTGGAATGGCGGCCAGCGCGGCGATCGAGGAGATGCTGATGATCGAGCCGCCATCGCCTTGGCGGAGCATCTGCCGGACGACGCTCTGCGAGGCGTTGAGCACTCCGGCGAGATCGACGCCGAGCACCCGCGCCCACGCCTCGGCCGAGATCTCACCAATCGGCTCGACGATGTCGATACCGGCATTGTTCACCAGCGTGTCGACGCGCCCGTACGTCTTCACCGCGAAGCGCACAAGGGCCTCGCAGCTCTCCGCATCGGTAACGTCCACATGGGTGGAGACCGCTTCGCCGCCCGCGGCGCAGATCCGCTCTGCCGCAGCCCTTGCCTTGTCCGTGTTCAGATCGCAGACCACCACGCGCGCGCCGTGCTCGGCCAATCCTTCAGCCAGCGTCAGGCCCAGACCCCGCGCCGAGCCCGTGACGATCGCCACTCGCTTCGACAGGTCGAACAGGTTCGTCTGCATCTGCATAGGTACCGTGCCTCCGGGGACGGTATAGCACACCACCCGCGAAGCTTTCAGGAGTAACCCGCTATTCCAACTGGCCGTTGATCCTGCATGGGATTCGTGCGACGCTCTTTGGATGAGAACGACGCTCGAGATCGACCGTGATCTCCTCGAAGAAGCAGTGCGCGTCACCGGTGCGGCCACTAAATCGGTCGCCGTCCGGCTCGGTCTGAAAGCGCTGGTGGACGAGGCGGCCCGCAGACGGTTGGCGGCGCTCCGCGGGAAAGTGCCCGAGGTCGGGGTCGCTTCACGGCGGCGAGATCTCGGCGTGGTCTCGGTGCACGGGCAGCCGTTGCAGTAGCGGGTGATGCCGAGCGGCGTCGCGAGGGACCGCTCAGTGATGGGATTCGGGAGAGCTTCGTCCGCTAGGCGTCGGTCCCGGAACACTCGGCCCGTCACCTGGTGATGGAGTCAATTGTCGTATCAGTGACACGACAATCTTCCCGGGGCTAGGGGTGCCAGACGAGAACTCTTGCAGAGTTCCGCGGTGCCGTGAGCAAGTGCTACGGTACCCGACTCGAGTTCCCGAGAACTCTTGCCGAGGCGAGAAGGACTCGCGTCGAGTCCTGCCAAGAGTTTTCAAGAGTAACCCGCCATGCCCAAGACCCCAGCGAAAAGGCCGAAGAAGACCAAAACCACCCAGTACGACGTTGTGGAGCATCTCCGTACGCCCGAAGAAATGGCCGCCTATCTCGATGCCTGGATCGAAGAGGCGCCAGACGACGCAGCAGGGATCGCCAGAGCGCTTGGGGATATCGCACGCGCCAAAGGAATGAACCCACCGTGAAAGTCTTTATCGGGCACTCAGCGCGGAAGGAAATCCGAGCTTCGCAACCGTCCTGAAGGTCGGAGGTCGCGAGAGCAGGCCACAAAAGATTGGAGGGTCAAGGGTAATCTACAGCGTTGACTTGTGCAAGTAAATTACGTAGAATCGCAAGAACGTCGGCCGACCCACCGGGCAGCGGACCGCCGCCGCTAAACCGTCGGCAGGCCTTTACCACCAGATGAGCGCATTCCCAGACTGGCAGAAGTATGCCGTTCACCAACGCCGAGTGCAGACGGGTTGTATCCCTACGTGCTACGAAATTCTTCTTCGGGCAGCAGACGTCACAGGAGTCGACTACGCATCATTCCAAGACGATTTCGATCTCGACCGGCATGGCGGCGCTCCACGCAATAACTTCGTATCTGTCGCCGAAGAGATTCAGAAGAAGTATCCGTTTGTCGAGTTCGCTCGTGACTCGTTCGCCAAGGGGGATGGAGATAAGAAACTTGCTCGCATCGAAGACTTCATAGCCCATCGAAGGCCTGTGATCGTTTCGCTCGCCAATGCACCGTTTGGCGGGCGTGGCTGGCATATCATGGTGGTCGTGGATGCCACCGAAGCCGATCTAACTCTGCTCGAGTACGTGGACCGAATCGGTATCGCGAAGACGAAGACCGTTTCCAAGAAGGGGTTGATTCGCATTCATGACGATTACCCAGGAGGAGATGAGATCGCTTACCTGGCCAATTCCAACGTCTAACCATTGCCTTCTAGCAAATAACAATCGAAAATAGAATGCTGGACGGCAGGAGCGGAGGGTGCATGTTCTACGAGGTTGATCAATATGCGCAGAGTTTTCGCTACTTCTCGGGAGAGGTGCGATACTCGCAAATCGACTGGTCCAATCTGGATCAGATCGTTGACTCCTACGGGCAACGAATCCAAGACTGGTATCTTGGCCCAGCAAAGGAGTTGGCAAAGAACTGGGACTTCGCCTTCTCGGTGATGGCGCTCAACTGTTTGCTAATCGACACCTTGAGCCAGTTCGTGGCTGGAATAGAGTCCTCCCGTTCCGATGAGTTCAAGGAGTTCATCCGCAATAGACTCCCCAGCACTTACTCTTGTAAGTTGAAGACACCGATTCGGCATAACGACGGCAGGAAGGACAAGAAAGGAAAGTTTAAAGAAGAGCTTCTAAAGGATGTCGCCGACGCTCTTTATCATGGCTTTCGCTGCGGCATACTTCACCAGGCCCACATTCCCCTATATTGTGGCGTCGCTCAGGAAGCCAACCCCGTGCGCGAGGCGCCTGGTCACGTTAAGTACAAAGATTCGAGGACTTGTTGTCCGAGCATCATTGTGAATCCGTTGGCGTTGTTGAAGGACTTGGAAGAGACATTCGAGGCTTATCTCCGGGACCTCAAGGACCGAGACCCGAAGAACGACCAGCTTCGGGCCAACTTCAAGGAAAAATTTTCAAGTAGCTTCGGCGTCGACGTAAACATAGCCACCTAACCCGCTTGGCTTGGCGAATAGAGAGGGCTGTCTTGCCTATCAGCACAGATGCCATCCATCACCCCTCCCATCGCCCTTTCTGCGACAGGGGCGCGCGGCGCTCTGGGCGCCCAAGAGGAGGAGCCGATGAGAGGAGTTCTTCTGTTGCTCGCCGCGTTGGCAGGCGTGGTGCCTTGCGTCGCTCAGGTCACGGCCCACCAAGGTACGATGCAGGATACACAGCCAGACTCGGTGGCCGTGGAATCGCCGATGGTTGTGGACGTGGCTATTCCGGCGTGGAAACCTGGCGTGCGCGACCGACCGACGGCTTGGACGAGCAGTGGGACAGAGCGCTTTGTCTGTGACAGGGCGCGAGTGAAACAGCTGAGGGTAGTGCGTTCACCGCGACCCCTCGAAATTCACGTCGGCCCCGGGATGCACCCCTGGACGAAGGGCGCCTTCATGGAGTTGGAGGTAACGCCGACCCTGACCACAGAGTGGTACCGGCAAGACGTCAATCTGACCATCATGCTCCTCGAAGCAGACGGAAAGACCGTGCTCGGCAGGCAGTTGTGGAGTGACCTCACCATTGGCAAAGAGAACGCAGCCAGCGCCATAGGCATGTGGGGCTCGTCTTCATCCAAGTCGCCCACCCTGGTCGTAGGCTTGAGCAAGGAAATGGTCGCGCGCTTCGAAAGCGAAGGGTTGCAAGCAAGGATCGTTGTTGAGATCCCAAAGTAGGTGCGTATCACCGCCTACTTCAGCCAATCGACCGAAAGGATCTTAGACCCGCGCACGATCCTTCAGGCGTCGCCCGATCCCTCAAGACTACTCACCTCCGTCTTCCTTGAGCTTCTTCTGGATCGCCTCCTGAAGCTCGGGGAGGTGGTCCTGCACAGCCTTCTGCCCGATGGCCATTGCCGTTGCATGAGGACGGGCATGGGGCCAGGCTTCACTTCACCACTCTCTTCCCAAGCGATGAATCCGGCTTTGCCGGAGCCTCTTCGGCCCCGTGCTGCTCTATCTGACGACGGGCGCGGATGACGGCTTCGTGGAGGCGTTGCTCCAGCAACTCGCGGGGCGGGAGCTCGGTCAGGTATTCGGCGACGTGGATGCCGCGGGGCTCCAGCTCGAGCACTTCCACGGTTTCACGCTTCTTGCCCGCGCAGAGGATGAGTCCGATCGGCTTCTCTTCGCCCTTCTGCCGCTCGTGGCGGTCGAGCCAGCGCAGGTAGAGCTCCATCTGTCCCACATCCGCGGCCTTGAAGTCGCCGATCTTCAGCTCGATGACCACGAGCCGGCGCAGGAGCCGGTGGTAGAAGAGAAGATCCAGGTAGTAGTCGTCGCCGTCCAGAGTGATCCGCTTCTGGCGTTCCACAAAGGCGAAGCCGACGCCGAGCTCCAGAAGGAAGGACTCGATCTCCCGCAGGAGGGCGGTTTCCAGATCCTGCTCGCTGTAGGTGTCGCGGAGACCGAGGAAGTCGAGCATGTAGGGATCGCGGAAGACGAGGTCGGGCGTGAGACGGTCTTCTTCGCGCAGAGCTTTCAGGTTCTGCTCAATGAGCTGGGCAGGCTTCTTCGAGAGCGCGGTGCGCTCGTAGAGCATCGACTGAATCCGCTTCTGTAACGCTCGCGTGCTCCAGCGTTCGATCCTGCACATCTCGGCGTAGAAATCTCGTTTCAGCGGGTCGTCGAGATAGATGAGGGCCCTGAAGTGGGTCCAGGACAATTCTCGCAGCAGCGCGGAGACAATCTCGACCGAGGGGAAGGCTTCCGCAAACCGGATCATGTGGTGGAGCGACTTCTCGGAGAAACCGCGGCCGAACTCCTGCTCCAATTGTCTCCCCAGTGCGGAGACAATCTCGGCGCCGTAGTCCGCTCGTTTCTCTCCAAGGATCTCGCGGCGGATGCGGTCCCCGATCTGCCAGTAGAGCAGCGTCAGGCCGGCGTTGACCATGCGGGCGGTCTGCTGGCGGCCTTCGAGGATGAGGCCGCGGACCTCGTCCAGCATCGCGCCGGATAGAGCGGCGGCGGCAGCCGGCTTGGCTTTGGCTATCGAGCGCTTCGCCCTCACGCCGCCCCGCTCCCGATCATCTCCGCCGGTCAAGGCTTCTCTTCACCCTCTTTGAGCTTCTTCTGGATCGCCTCCTGCAGCTCGGGAAGGTGGTCCTGCACGGCCTTCTGCCCGATCGCCATTCCCTTCTGGAAGAGACCGGGCATGGCGGTGAGGGTCTTCTGGCCGGTGGACGTCTTGTAGAAGGCGTTGATCTCGCGCAGCTCCTGCTCGGTGAAGGTGTCCATATAGAGCGCCATCATCTGCGGCTTGAGCGCCTCCCAGCTCATGTATTTGGCCATGAATTGCCGCATGACGCCTTCGACCTTCGCAAGGTCGGAATTCTGCGCCACCTGGGCCTTGACGACCGAATCGATGGTCTGATCCAGCAAGGTATCCATTTTCGTGGTGCGGAGGAGCTCTTCCACCGCCTGGACGTGGCCGGGTGAGGGCTCGGCCGCGCGGGCAGCCAGCGGGACGAAGAGGCAGAGGACGACGATCAGAATCCGGAGCTTCATGACTACTTCTCCTTGCGGATCACCTCGACCCGCGCGCCGGCCGAGTTTCCGTTGACGGTGCCGTCGTACATCATCTCGGCGCGGGCTGCGGGTTGGATGAAGGTGCCCTCGGTGCTGGCGCGGGTGCGGAAGGAGAAGTCGAAGGAGCCCTTGGGCAGGGTGTTGTAGTAGTAGGCCACCTGGTCGTCCAGAAAAGCCACGTAGGTCGGCTTGAGCGTCAGGCCGGCGCTCGGCTTCGCTTCCGGCGGCGCGGTGGCGAGCGCCGGGTTGAGCGGCTCGAGGCCGGCGGCGAGGGGCACGACGATGGCCACGAAGTGGCGGTCCTTCGGATTCACCACCCGCAGGTGCTCCTCGATGACGTCGCCGATCGCGAAGTGGACGGTCTTGCCGGGCTCGGCGAGGGCGATGCGGTCCGGCGGCGCCCCTCCCGCCAGGATCTTCAGCATCTCGCGGGTGACCACGAAGCCGTCGGACTTGGCGGCGACCTGCGCGCCGTCGCCGGCCGGAAGGTATTGGGTCTCCACCCGCACCAGCACCGGCTTGGGGCTCGCTCCGGCCTGCACGGCGACCGATCCGGCGCCGCCGTCGGTGCCCATCAGGTAGCCGACCGGGGAGTCCGGGCCTAGGTTGAGGGTCTTCGCCGGCTCGGCGCCGAGCTTCACCTGCATCGCGTGCGGCGCGCTGCCGGCGTAGGGCGGCTGGAGGACCTCGCCGAGCGCGAGGAGGGCCGAGGAGTTGGCGTTGGTGGTGCCCCAGCCGTCGTCGCGGCCGAGGGTGACCAGGGCGTCGATGAGGAGCTGGAGCTTCGGGTTCTTGGCGTCCTTGCGGGCGACGGCGCGCGTCACCTCGGCCACAGTGCGAGTTTCGCTGGGCAGGATGAGGCCGTTGCGCGCGGAGGCGGTGGTCTGCAATCCGCCGTAAATTTCTTTACCCTGGTAGAGGCGGAGGACGACGCCGTCCCAGATGCGTGCCGCCAGGGCGTCGCTCGACGGCGACTTGGTGTCTCCCGCCTTGGCAAACGACTGGAGGACTTCGGCGACGCCTTCGAGGTCGAGGAACTGCGCCTTGCGTGCCAACTCGGCGGCGTAGGCGGGATCGAATTTGCCGGCGGAGGCGAGGGCGGCCAGCGCCCAGGCGCGCTCGACGAACGCCTCGCCGTCGATGAAGTGGCCGTAGTCGGAGCGCAGCGACTGCTCCAGCGAGCGGGTGAGGGTGGCGAGCAGCTTGTCGTCGATGCGGAAGCCGGCGGCCTTCGCTTCGACCATGAACTGCACCACCCAGGCGGTGAGCGACACGAAGCCGTCCGAGCCCGGCCAGTAGGCGACCAGGCCGTGGCTGTCCACCACCTGCGGCACCCATTGCAGGGTGTCCTCGACCGCTCGCTTCATGCGCGCGTCGTCGCCCTCCTGATGCAGCAACGCCCGGAAGCGCTTCAGGGCCATCTCGGCGCGGGCGCGGCTCAGGCGCTGCTCGGTGCAGCCGTAGGGATACTCGGTGAGGAAGTCGAGGCCGGCGGCCATGCGCACCAGGGCGGCCTGATCGGAGACCAGAACAGAACGCCGGATGGAGCCGGGCCGCGCCGGCTCGGGGAGGGCCGGCACCGGCAGCTCGCCGCCGGCTCCGAGCTCTTTCATCATGCGGATCTGCACCGGCCGGCGGTCGTCGCGCACCGGCAGCTTCACCTCGAAGGCGTCGGAGGCGCCGTCGGCGGTGCGCTCGACGCCGAAGCTGAAGGCGACGTTCTCATAGGCCAGCGTGCCGTCGGCCTTGAAGGGCGGCGTGGGCACGGTGACCGGGAACTCGATGCGCTCCGGCTGATCGGTCCAGGTGAAGGTCTTCTTCGCCGGACCGCTGATCTGCACACCGGTGGCGCGCGCCTCGGCCTGGCCCGGCCCGGTGCCGCCTTCGATGATGCGGCCGATCGCCGAGGCGAGGAAGTGGTCGCCCGGCCGCACGAAGCGCGGCAGGGCAGGCTGGATGATCACCGGCAGGCGGACGGCGATCTGGCTGGTGCCGAAGCCGAAGCGGTCCGGACCGCTCGCCACCTTCGCGCGGATCTTGAACACCGTGATGTCGTCCGGCAGCTCGACGGTCACTTTCGTCGTGCCGTCCGGCCCGACCTGGATGTTCGGGTTGTAGTACGGCACAGCCTTGAAGTTCCGCCGCACCGTGGCGCGGTCGAGGAGGTTGTTGCCGTTCGCGCCGCCCTGGTCGCCGCCGGGGTTCTCGGCGAAGGGCAGGAAGCCGAAGACGAGATTGCGGGTGTCGCGCACGACGAGGTGCGAAAAGACCTTGGTGATGAAGTCGGGGAGCGGATCGAGGCGCTGCTCCTTGCCGAGCGCGAGGACGGCCTGATCGACCAGCCACAGCGTGACCTCGCCCGGCCGCGGTTTGCCCTGCGGGTCCTTGAGGTCGATGCGGATCTCGACCTTCTGCCCCGGACGCGCCTTTTCGGCATGAGTCAGCTTGACGTCGACGCGGTTGGCGACCGGCTCGATCTTGAGCCAGGTGGTGGCGGCGACGGTGGCCGGCTTGCCGAGGTCGGTGCTGTTGCCGGGCTGCGGCCCGGTGCCGGGGATGCGCCCGCGCATCAACACGAAGTGGACTGGCAGGCGCGGCGTCCAGTTGCCGCGGATCGGCAGGTGGTAGGTCGCCGCGCCGCCTTCGACCGGCAGCCACTCGTAGCGGTTCCCTTCCGGCGCCTCGACGACGGCCAGCGCCTCGCCCTTCTGGAAGGGGCTCTGGAGGATGAGCGCCGCGGTCTCGCCGGGCTGGTAGGACTCCTTGTCGGCGGTGACGGTGAACACGCCGGCCGGCGGCTTGGTCCAGGTGACCGCCTGCTCGCCGCCCGCGTAGAGGTCCACCCGCACGACCTGGGTGCGGCCGAGCTTGTCGCTCGCCTCCAGCTCGACGATGTAGACGCCGGAACGCGGGATGGGCATCGGCACGACGGTCGCGTCGGCGCCGCTCTTCACCTTCACCTCGCTGACCTTCTCATCCACCACGTCGGTCATGTAGCGCGCGACGCCGTCGGAGAAGTCGCTCGCCCGCAGGTGGGAGTGCCACTGCCGTTGCAGCAGCCGGATCTTGACCTCCATGCCGGCGACCGGCTTGTCGTCGAGGCCGACGACGAGGAACTCCGGCTTGATCTGGGTTGCCCGTTCGAGATAGCGCGGCATCTTGAGGCCGAGGACGAACGGCGGCAGGGCGATCACCTGCTTGGTGGCGGTGACCGTCTGGTCGTCGGCGCCGGTGACGGTGGCCTCGATGACGTAGCTGCGCGGCTGCGCGGTCGGCTCGATCGCCGGGTTCAGGACCAGCTTGGCGCCGCCCTCGGCGTCGGTGGTGTCCTGCTTTTCGAGGCGCGGCGACGACTCGAAGGTCGCGGTGCGCGAGAAGCGGCCGTCCGACGAGTAGAGGAAGCCGGCGCGCCGTTTCGGCGTCCAGGTGAAGGGGAACTGGGTCACCCGCCAGGCGATCGGCCGCGACGCCACCCGGCCGCCAGCATAGTAGATGCCGGTCAGGCTCACCTTGAACTCGCGGTCCAACGGCACGCGGTCGGGCGCGTCGAGGCGCACCTCGAAGCGCGGCAGCTTGTAGGCCTCCATGCGCCAGGAGACGGAGCCGAAGGAATTCTTGTCCTTGTCCTCGAAGTGTGCCGAAAAGACACCGGTTGGCAGCTTCTCTTCCTTGAACTGCTTGTAGAACGAGCCTTCCTCGGTGAGCTTGACCGGGTACTTCCAGATCAAATCGCCCGGCCCTTGCACGATCACCATGCCCTCGCGCCGGTCCGGCGTCAGCTCGCCCTTCTCGCGGCGGCGCAGGTAGCCCTTGATGTGCACCGGATCGTCCGGACGATAGACCGGCCGCTCGGTGAAGATGTGGGCCAGGGTCTCCGGTTGCGGACCGCGGTCGTCCAGGCCGGCCTGTGTGGTCCAGCCGAGCCAGGTCTCGCCGCTCTGCGACCACTGGCCGTCGGCGTAGCCGTCCGGCGTGTGGCTCGGATCGAGGACGAGGACGTCCTTGCCGTTTTCGACCACGATGCGGCGCACGGTGGCGTTGTGGTCGGCGTCGTAGCCGGGCGGATTCCAGGTCACCCGGCCGCCGGCGTCGGTGGCCCCCTCGAAGAGGGTGGCCCAGCGCTCGTCCTTGCCGCGGTCGCGGAGCGATCCTTCGACCCGCACCTTGGCGCCGCCCACCGGCTGCGAGGTGGAGAGCGAGTTGACGTTGAACACCACGGCCTTCGGCTCTTCCACCACGGCCAGGGTGAGGTCGGTGACCTGGATGCGGATCCACGAGCGCTGGCTGGAGCGGTCGAGGCGGCGCATGCCGACGAGATAGGTGCCGGGCGCGCCGGCGCCGCCCAGGCGGTCGAGATGCGGCCCGAGGTCGAGACCGAACCGGGCCGAGCTCCCCTCGCGGCGGAGCGGCAGTTGCACCATCGTGGAGACCGGCGGCGAGCCGAGCGTCTGGAGATGGAGCATCAGCTCGGACGGCGAGATGCCGCGGTCCGGCGCCTTCCACGGCGCCGGCTCTTCGCCCGGTCCCGGCGGACGCTTCGATTCGTCGACCACCACCGGGCTGTCGGGGAACGGCCAGAACGAGCGGTTGAGCGGATCGATCGGATAGAGGCGTAGATCGAGCCGCTCATCGCCGCGCCCTTCGATCGGCGCCATACGCGGACCGAAGCGTTCGACGATCCCCTGGCTGGCGCTCCACCGCAGGTAGCTTTCGCGCTGCGGGAAGACCAGCCACGCCTCGGTCGGGCCGCGCAGGTCGAGCCGCCGGCCGTGGCCGTCGACGACGGCGGACGCCGCGGCGCCGGGAGCGAGGGCGATGCGGTAGAGGGTCTCGCGCGAGAAGCTGCCGGAGATCAGGAGCTGGCGGTCCGAAACGTCGAACGCGAGGCCCGGCACCGCCGGCTCGAAGCGGACGAGGTTGCGCGCCTCGATCGGTCCCAGATTGACCGGCGTGGCGGAGAGCTCGACGACGACCTGCTTGTCGTCCGCGCCGCAGCGCAGCGCCTGCTCGCGGCCGTAGCGCGTGCCGCCAGGAGTAACCGGAACGCGCGAGCCGGGGCAGCCGAACGACACGACGTGGAACGGCTCGGCCGTCTTGAAGGAGAGATCGAGCGACGATTCCGGACCGGTCTCACTGAGTGACAGATGGAAGTGCAGGATCGCCCGCGAGCCGAGCGGAATCGGTGTCGCCAGGGTGAGCACGTAGGACGACGGATCGTTGCGGTCCTTGCGGTCGAGTGCCTTGACCTGGAAGTCGCGGGCGGTGATCCAGCGCGGCTCGCTGCCCGCCGAGCCGGCTCCGCGCGCGACGCCCGGCAGCGGCCGGACTTCGATCGACAGCATCCGTCCGAGGGTCTGCGGATCGAGTGGCTCGGGGAAGACGAGAGAGATCGATTTGACCGGATCGGCGATCTCCTCGTTCTCGCCGGGCAGCGTCTTCGACGGCGGCGAGATCAGGGTGTCGAGCGTCGTCGCGGCGGTTCCAGACGTGCCCACCGAGAACGTGAAGCGCTGGAGCGGCGGCCACGGCTCGGCGGGCTTGAACTGCAACGTGCGGGCGTCGACCCAGCTCCAGGCGCCGGGATGGGCCGGCGCCATGCGGACGAAGCGCTCCGCGTGATCTTCCGGGCCGGGCTTCGACGCCGCGCCTTTTTCACCGCGCGGATCGTGCTCAAAGAAGACGGTCACCGGGTCCCAGCGGCGGAGGAACCGGTCCGGCACGACGACCGGACCGGACCGGCGGGCGGGGGCGGCTTTGGCCGAAGCTTTGGCGGGAGCCTTGGCAGGGGGCTTGGCCGGCGCGGCGAAAAGCGCCCTCACCCAACCCGGGGCGTTGCCCCGGGCTGAGGAAGCCCGGGCCTTCGGCCCTTCCGCCCATCCGAATTTTGTTTGAGGCCCAACGGGCCGCCCTGATTCAGCCCAGGGCAACGCCCTGGGTTGGGCCGCCGAAAGAACGGGATACGCAGTCAACAACGACAAACCAACACCCACGGCGACCGCGGCGCGGCGCCGGAACGAGGACGTAGAACGACTCATGGCTCACTCCCGGGAACGCTCTCCGGAGCCTCGGCCCCGGCTTCTTGCAGGTACTGTCGGATGATGTCATCGGGCGGTCCGGTGTCGGGCAGGACCAGCCCTGCCACCGCGGGACGCGCCTTGACCGGCGCGGCGCCGGCCGGCGAGCGCAGGGCGAGCAGGTAGTCACCCGGCGCCAGATCACTCATACGGACCACGCCGCCCTTGCCGCTGTTGGAGTCCGCCGCCTCCAGGCGCCGGCCGCCGCGGTCGTAGAGCTCGATCTCCACCACGTCGGAGTCGGCGTGGGCGCCCACCCCGACCGGCCCCTGCCGGTCGACGTGGAAGGAGAACCAGCGGCTACCGCCCGCGGGCAGGAGCACTTCCGGTCCCAGCCCTTCGCGGAGGGCGGTCACCGGCGTCAGCGTGATCTCGGCGACGCCGGAGAGCTGGGCGCCGGCGAGGGCACGCAACCCGAGCCGTGCGTCGCCGGGCGGCAGGAAGGCGTCCAGCCGGCCGCTCTCGCGGTGCACTTCGACCTCGTCGGCGCTGCCGTCGGCGCGGTGGATCAGGGTGGCGACCGGCTCCGCGGTGCGCAGGTGGAGCACGCGCGGACCGCTGCCAGCGATCGTCAGGTCGGCGACGCGGCCGGTGAGCGGCACGCTCGCCGGCGGCTCGACTTTCACCGGCTTCGCAGCGCGGTCGGTCACCGGCCAGAGCGCCGCGGTCTCCTCGCCGGCAGCGCCGAGCCAGGCGAGCAGCAGGCCCGGACCGTGCTGGATGAGGAGGACACCGCCGCGCCCGGCAGGCAGGTCGGTGCCGCGGCTGACCGTGCCGTCCCGGCCGAGCAGGACGGCCTGGGCCGCCGCGCCGCGCACGTGGAAGGTCGCCGTCGCCGTACCGCTGGGCAGATTGAGCCGCAGCGTGCCGGCACGGTCGAGAGAGCGCTCGAACGGCGCCCCGGCCGGCAGGGCCAGGAGGTCCTCTCCCTCGGCCCGCGGCAGCAGCTCGACGCTGAACGGATCGGCGCCGGGCCGGATGTGCAACAGGGTGAGGCGGTCCGCGGCGTCGTCTTCCAGCCACTCCTCGAACGGCGCGCCGCCCTGCCAGAGGGTGCCGACCACCGTGTCGCCGCGCGACAGGACTCCGACCGTGCCTTCGCCCAGGGAGACGCGCAGCTTGCGGGCGCCGGACGGCAGGGTGAGCTGCCGCGCGGTGATCCCTTCCAGCTTGCCGTCGAGGACGCCCCAGACTGCTTTGACGACCGTGGGAGCCGGGAAGCGGAGCTGCGCCAATCGCATCTCCTCGATCGCTCCGGCGCCTGTTTCAGAGGTGGCGCGACCCGCCTGCCAGACGCGGGCGACCACCCGCTTGGAGGTCAAAGAGACGGCCATCGCCGTGCGCGGCCCGACCGCCATCTGGGTCGCGGCCGGCTCCGAAGCCGTCGCCTTTCCTTCGTCATTGGAGTCGCCGACCTTCACACCGGGCTGGCCGGAGGGCGAGGTCACCAGGGCCAGCACCGGCCCGTCGGCGCCCTTGGCCGGCTCGCCGAGGTCGGCGGTCACCGCGCTGCCGTCGGCCACCGGGAACTGCGCGCCGGCATCAAGGCCGGAGGCGATGACGATCCGGTCCGCCTTGACATTCTTGAGATCGCCACTCTTCCCTTCGCGCACCAGCCAGAAGCGGTCGCCCGGCGCGGAGAGGACGCCGCCCTCTTTGGCACCGACTGGAGCGACCGGAGTGAGCGGGCTGCCGGGCACACCGGAGCCGCGCAGGCCCGGAGCCGCATCAGCGAGCCGGAAGACTCCCGGCCGGTCGAGCGTCACCACCGCGGCGCCGAGGGCCGGATCGAAGCCGGCTACTACGGGCAGGCCGGCGCCGCGGTGCAGCTCGCGCTCGGAGAGACGCGGTGTGGAGAGAGCCGCCGCGCTCAGCTTCACCGGCGTGCCGTGCCGGTCGAGTGACCAGAGGCGCAGCCGGTAGGACGACTTGCCGTCTACCGGCACCTCCAGATGGGCGTCGCGCGCCACGGAGGTGCCCAGCGTCCGCCAGGAGTCTCTATCCTTTATCTCTATGGAGAGCCCCAGGCTGTCCTTCGAGCGCGCCGCCACCAGCAGCAGGTCGGCTTTCGCTCCTACCGCGAGCGGGCGCACCAGCACGTCGCTGCCGAGCTGCACGTTGCCGTGCGACGGCAGATTGAGCGCTGCCTGCTCGACCTCGGCCGGCGTCCGCATCGCCACCCGCACGTCGGCCTTCTTGGCTGCCACCGGCTCGACGACCAAGGTGTAGTAGCCCGGCGCCAGGCGCTGGAAGAGGAGGAAGTTCCAATCGTCCGGCCGGTCGTCGCCTTCGACCACGGTGTGGCCGTCGGCGTCGAGCAGGCGGGCGCGCACGTCGGCCGGCGCAATCGAGGTCAGCTCGACCAGGCCGTCCTTGCCCACCGAGACCGGAACCCTGGCCGGCGCCTGCACCGAGCGCTCCAGGCCGGTAACCAGCTCCTGGGTGTGGACGGTGACCCTGTAGCGCACCCGGCTGTTGCGCCGCGAGCACTCGGCGGCGATCTGGTAGCGGCCAGGCTCCAGCTCGCCTTTCCAGCCGCGGCCCGGAGGAACGTACGCGATCTCCGTGGTATCGCCGATCCGCGCGAGATGCCCCTGCATCTCCTCGGTCAGCTCGACGGCGACATGGGCCTTGGCCGGCAGCTCGAACTGCCAGACGTCCGGCGGCCGGACCGTTGTCTCGCTGATCTCGGATCCCTCTGAGCCGGCCGGCTCCATCCAGACGTTCTCGGCCGGCTTTTCGAGCGGGAGCTGATGCGGGCCGTGCCCTTCGCGCTTCACGGCCTGCGGCTTCCGTTCGACCAGCACCAGGGCGCGGGCGTCGACCGGCTGCGGCAGGAGGACGAAGCGATAGGAACCCGGATCGAGCTCCCATTCGAGGTCCGCCTCGCCGTTCGGCTTCTCCAGCGGCCAGCCGTCGGCGTCCTCGAAGCGGCAACGGAACTTGAAGCCGAGACCGAGGGCGCGCAGGGAATAATCCCCCTTCTCTGCGATCTGGACATGGAAGACCACCGCCTGGCCGGCCGGCAGCGAGACGTGTCCCGGCACTCCGGGGATCAGGTCGCCGCCGTCCACGAGCTGCGTCGCGTCCACCGCCAGACCGAGATGGCCGGCCGAGCGGCCGAGCGTCTGCACGCTGACCTGGTAGTCGCCCTCGCGGAGGTACTGCTGGACCACGAAGTTGCGGCCGACGCCGTTCTGCGCTTCGCGGCGCAGCTCGGGCACCGTGCGCGTGCGCAGCGTGCCGGTGGTGGCGAGGAGACCGGTCGAGCGCAACGCATAGAGGCCGGGCTTGTCGGCCCGCACCTGATACGTGGTCTTCTGCCCGTTCTCCAGATCCAGGAAGACCGGCGCGCCGGGCTGGAGAAGAGGAAGCTTCGGCAGGCTGGAGAGGGTGGTCACCGAGAGCGGCGGCAGCGGCGTCGACGGCTGCAGAATCGCCGGCTCCACCCACAGCGAGTAGGAGACGGTGTTCAGCCGGTTGTGGCGCACCGCCACGGTGTGCTCTTTCGCATCGCCCGCGGCGATCAGGTCGTCGGTCACCCACGGACCGCCGTCGACGGAGATCTCCAGCTTCGAGCCGTCCTCGGCCTCGGCGCGCAGCGTGCCGGCCTGCCGCGAGTCGGCATGGAACGGGATCTGGAACGCTTCGCCCGGCTTCTGCGCCACCGGCAGCGGATCGGAGAGATCGAGCGGCCAGGGGCGGACGACCATGCCGGCGGTGACGCCCGGCTGGTGGTTGAAGTAGACGGTGTAGAGGTTGTCGATGTTGAGCTCCGCCGGAGCGAAGCGGACCGCCGCCTGCACCGGCTGCGGCGGCGCCTCCAGCTCCTGGCCGGCCTTGCCGTCCGGCCGCAGGCTGAGGAGGACGATCCCCTTCTTCTGCGGGATGAGCGTCACTACATAGAAGCCGGCGTCCAGATCCCACGACGAGTTTCCACCCTGGAATTCCGGCGCCTGGTAGTGCTCGGGCCGGCGGAGGAGGAACGGCTCGACCCGCACCTTGGTCGCGATGCCGCCCGCCATCACCCGGTAGCGCCCGGTCTCCTTGACCTCCAGGAAGAGGGTCGACAGCTCCAGCAGGTTGAAGCGGCGAGACCACGCCGTATGACTGTCCAGCGTGATTGCCTCAGCGGTCAGGAAACGTTCCTGCTGGCCGCGTGGCGTGACGGTCATCACCGCTGTGGCATCCACCGAATCCTCGGCGGCGCCGGCATGGACGCTCGACACCCAGTGCGGTCCGTCCTCGCGAAGCTGGTAGGAGTCGCGCTGCTCGAAGTGCTGGAGGATGTAGACCTGCCCCGGCGTGCCGCTGACCGCCGCCATCAGCTCCCAGGCGAGAGGTCCGGTCGCGCGGACCGGAGGCTTGGCGGGCGCGGACGGCGCCTCTTCCGCGGCCGGAGCCTCGGAGCCCTCTTCGGGCGCCGGCTCCGCTTCCGGAGGAGGTGCCTCTTCGGCGTTTCCGGCATCTTCCGCCATGGCCTCGCCGCCCTCGCCGTTCTCCGGCGGCGCCTCGGACATCCCCTCGTCGCCGGCCGGAGTCTCCGCGGCGGCCTCCTCAGGGGCCGGTGTCTCCGTCGGAGCTTCCGGCGGCGCCTCTGCCGGTGTCTCTGACACCTCGGGCTCCTGACGATCCTCGGTCGGCTTGCTCTGCACGCGGACCTCGACCGCCGGGGGCAAGGACTCCTTGGTGACCGATCCGGATGCGGCGTCGACCTCCTTCTCCCTGCCGCTGCCGCCGCGCACCCAGCCGGCGGCGAGCGTCGCCGGGCGGGCCTCGGGCAGCTCCAGGCGCAGGAAGTTGACGTTGTCCGGCAGCCGGAAGTGGTCCTCGCCGAACGGGCTCACCACATAGCGGCGGCGCCCGGTCGCGGGGAGCTTCGGCTCGCCCCAGCGGAGGAAGAACGGATGCTCGTCCGATCCCTCGGCCCACGGCTGGCCGATGCCGCCATACGCCGTCAACAGATAGAGGCCGGGCTCGAGCACCGCCGAGAGGCGGCAGCGCAGCAGCGGCTGGCCGATCACCGGCTGGATCGCCTGGCAGCTCGGCATCGCGCCGTCGAGCCAGGTGCCGTCCCGCCACAACCGCAGGTCGGCCAGATTGCGGCCGGCCGCCTCCAGGCGCACGCCGGTGCGCTCGCCGATCTCCACCCAGTAGGAGACCTGCTCGACGTCGTCCAGCGTCTCCTTGACGAGGCGGGTCTCCACCAGCCGGGGGACCGCCGCCAGGGCACCGCCCCGCTTCTCGCGGAAGGCGCGCGCCTGGAGCTTCGCCTTGCCGCTCCCCTTCTCAGCGCTCTCGACCAGCAGCTTGTACTGCCCGCGGTCGAGGAACAGGTCGAGCCGGCCGCTCTCCCGGCCGGCCGTTCCGGCCTTGCCGAGCGAGCCCGCCATCTTGTCGACCAGCTCCAGGGAGCTGCCCTGGGAGTTTTCGACGCGCACCGAATAGCGCCCGAAGCGGTCGACGGTGAGCAGTGCATCGGCGTCACCCTTGGCCGGCACCTCCGCCGCGCTCAGGGTCACCTTGGGGGTGTCTGGAGCGGGTGCGGAGGACGAAGCGGGTGGAGTCGGCGGAGATGCCACCGGCGCGGCAGGTGCCGCCGCCAGAACGGAGACAGGGATCAGAGGGAGGAGTACAGCCAGCGCTGAGCGCACGACTATCCTGCGATGCATGGGATTTTGGGATTCCTTGTGGTCTCACTCTAGAGTGTAGCGCAGAAGGATTCCATTTCGTAGGGGCAAGCTCGGGGTAGAATCCGCGCCCTGGATCCACCCTTGCGCCCGGACAAGAGACCATGAGCCAGACCGACCGCTCGAACACCGCCGCCGGCGTCGCCTTCGAAATCGCCGCGGCCTTCGGCGCCCTGCCGCAGGTGGAGGCCGTTGCCTCGGCCGGCTCGCGCACCCTGGGGATGGGCGACCACGCCTCCGACCTCGACCTCTACATCTACCTCTGCGGCGAGATCCCGCTCGCCAAGCGGACCGAGATCGCCACCGCGCGCGCCGTCTGGGCCGAGGTGGACAATCACACCTGGGAGCCCGGCGACGAATGGGTCGAGGCCGGCTCGGGCCTCGCGGTGGACATCATGTTCCGCCACACGGAGTGGATCCAGGACCAGCTCGAGCGCGTGCTGCGCCGGCACCAGGCCTCGATCGGCTACTCGACCTGTCTCTGGCACAACATCCGCACCTCGCACGCCCTGCACGATCCGGGCGGCTGGCTCGCCGCCCTCCAACGCTTCGCGGACCAGCCCTACCCGGAACCGCTGCGCCAAGCCATCGTGGACAAGAACCACCCGATCCTGCGCCGCAACCTGTCCTCCTATACGCACCAGATCGAGCGCGCCGCCTCGCGGGGTGACCGGGTGAGCATCAACCACCGGGTGACCGCCTTCCTCGCCAGCTACTTCGACATCCTCTTCGCCCTGAACCGCCAGCCCCATCCCGGCGAAAAGCGCCTCCTCACCTTCGCCCGCGAGCGCTGCGACAAGAAGCCCGAAGGAATGGAATCCGGCATCGGAGCCCTCCTCGACCAGGTGGGAGCCGACGGCAAACAGGCGGCAGAGATCTGCCGCTTCCTGGTGGACAGCCTGGACCGGATGCTGAAGGACGAAGGGCTGTTGCCGGGCCGGTGAGCCCTCCGTTCGATCGCCCTCAGTTCGACAGCACGAGCACGCGCGAGTCGATCCCGTAACCGTCGCCGTCGGAAGTGACCCAGGCCGCGACGCCATGGCCGTCGGCGCCCAGGACCATTGCGGGATTGGTCTGCGCGCCGGTGCGGGCGATGTTGATCCGGAAGTCGCCGCCGCGGGGAGTGCCGTCCGGCGCGAAGGCGCGCGCGAAGATGCCGTCCTTGTCGCCGTCCTGATCAGCGCCGCTCTGCCAGGTGACCAGGAACGATCCGCCCGCCGTGAGCGCCACCGCGGGGCGCTGTTGCACGCCGGTCGCAAAGACGTTGACCCGGAATTCCGCTCCCGCCGGTGTGCCGTCCGCGGCGAAGCGCCGGGCGCGGATGCCGGTGCCGTCCTGGAAGAGCGGAGGGTGGTTGTTCGGATCGCTCCCGTAGTCGGTCCAGGCGACGACGAAGCGGCCGTCCGCCGCGCGGGCCACCGCCGGCTCGAGCTGGCTGGTGTCCTTGGTCTCGGGGTCGTCGTTGACGTCGAACGCCTCGCCGGCCGGGGTGCCGTCGGCGGCAAAGAGCCGGCCGATCACGTCATAGAACGATCCCTCGCCGTTGTAGGTGTTGGAGACCACCACGAAGCTTCCGTCGGCGGCCAGCGCCACCTGCGGCGCGCTCTGCTCTTCGCCGAGGTCGAGGGCGGGAAATTGCGGTCCGCGCGGTTGCCCGTTGGCCGCGAAAATACGGCCGTAGACGTCGGCGGTCTCGTAGTCGTACTGGTGATTCTGGCGCGACCAGACCGTCACGAAATGCCCGTCGGCCGCCACGGCGACCTTCGGGTCGAACTGCCAGTGCCCGTCGCCCGGGGCGAGCCGAAACTGCGCGGCGAGGGGGTGGCCGTCGGCGGCATAGCGGCGGCCGAAGGCCGCGAGATTGTTGGACGTCAAGGACTCCCACACCACCACGAAGCTGCCGTCCGCCCTCATCGCCACCGCGGGCCGGCTGCCGGCGCCGACCAGGATCTCGTTGGTGCGGGCAACCCCCGCGGCGGTGAACAACCGGACCTTGACCGACGGGACGTTGCTCGCCGAAGAAATCTCGAACCATGCGGCGACGAACCCACGCCCCGGAGCGGTCGCCACGGCCGGCTCTACCTGCTCTCCGCTCGTCGTCCGGTTGAGACGCAGCTCAAGCCCGCGAGGTACCTGGGCAGACAGACTGGAGGCGAAGATCAGACCTACAGCGAGACAAAGGCGGAAGGCGGCATGGTCGGTTTTCATCGTCAGATCTCCGTTCTGCGTTCTAGGCAGTCTACGGATTGTAACGCCTTCTTGTTGCGCGGTGGGGGTCCCTTATAACCGCTGTTATAATGACCTCCAGGAGAGGCTCACCCGATGACGACCTTGAAGCTCACCACGGTTGGCAACTCGACGGGCGTCGTGCTGCCGAAAGAGATCCTGCAGCGACTCCGGGTGGAGAAGGGGGATACGCTCTACGTCGTCGAGACTCCGAACGGCATTGAGCTGAGTCCCTACAATCCGGACTTCGCAGCTCAAATGGAGGTCGCCGAGCGAGTCATGCGCGAGGACCGCGACGTCCTGCGGAAGCTCGCCGAATAGCCCGGGCGGATCTGACCCCATAGACGAAAGGCTCTCAGCCCTGCGGTATCCTCTTAAGAAAGACTGCTTCTGGAGGATTGAGGATGCCCGGTCCGCGACCGATCCGCTGGCTTCACCTGTCCGACCTGCACCTGGGCTGCCGGGGAGAGGATCTCTGGTGGCAGGTGCAAGAAGAGTTCGAGAAGAGCGTCCGCGCCGTGGTGGAGCGCCTTGAGGGACCACCGGATCTCCTCCTGTTCTCCGGCGATCTCACCTTCCAGGGAAAGAAAGAAGAATTCGCCCAGGTCGACCGGTTCCTTGACACGTTGATCGGCTGGTTGCCTGCGAAGCCTCTCATCGTTGCCGTGCCGGGCAATCACGACCTCCAGAGGCCCCAAGGTCTGGCCGCTCTGCCCTACCGCGTCTTCGAAAAGTACGCTCAAGGACTGGACGATGAAGATGTCCGCCTCGTGGAGGAAGCCCTTTGGGGCCAGAAGGACGCCTCTTTCATCCAGCCGCTCTTCACCAACTACCAGGCATGGTTCCGGCGGCGTCTCCTTCCCGACCTGAAGAAGCGCGCGACGATCCACCTCTCCCACTTCCCCGGCGACTTCTGCCTGGAGGTCGACATCGCCGGTGCCTTTCCGCTCTGCTTGGTCGGTCTCAACTCCACCTGGCAGCAATACAAGGGCGGCGACTTCGAGCGGAAGCTGGCAGTTCCTCTGTCGCAGCTCCAGGCGGCTCTTCCCGCCGCCAAGAAGGGCTCTCCTTTCGATGTCTTCAGAGGACAGGGCTGCCGTCTTCTGATGATGCACCAGCCGCCGGACTGGCTCTCGCCGCGCGGCCGACAAACCTTCAACGAGTCGATCTACCCACCGGACCGATTCGATCTTTGCCTCTTCGGCCACATGCACGAAGGCCGCACGGAAAGCGTCGCCATTTCCGGTGGCAAGCCCCGCTACTTCTTCCAGGCTCCTTCGCTGTTCGGTCTGGAGAACTACGGAACCAGCCGGGAAGATCGCCTCTTCGGCTACGCCTGGGGCACGCTTTCCGCGGACGGTGAGGTCCGCCTCTGGCCTTTGAAGTACGCCCGGCGCGGGAGCGGCGAAGAGGCGTTCGTCCATGACGACCACTTCCCCGAAGATCCGGCCGGTGTCTCGCTCCGGCTGCAACCGCAGGCGCCGCCGTCCACAAAGATCCGTTCCGCCGACTTTCGCGCCTATCTCGAAGCGCTGATCGACCGGACCGACCATATTAATATCAGCGGAATCTCCAGTGCCGGCAGCGTCAGAGGGGCGCTCCGCCACCCCATCGAGAAGCTCTACACGCCATTGCGCAGCCGCGGGGACATCACGGACCTCGTCGACCTACCCCGCCTGCTGCCCAGACACCCACGGCTCCTACTCGAAGGCCAGCCGGGCGCCGGCAAGACGACCTTCCTTCGCTTCGTGGCCTGCATGCTGGCCCGCGACGCCCTCGGGGTCAAATGTCCTGACGGAAGATCCTGGCGCTGGCGTTACCTCGGGCTCGCCGGTGACAAGCCGCTCACGCCCGCCCTGGTACGGATAGCCGACCTCGCGCCTCTGCTCACGGCGGTCGACTCACACCTGCGCCACAACGACCGTCGTCGCCTGCTCGATCTCCTTGCGGCGGCATGCGAGGTCAACGAAATCCACGTCGATCGCGAATCCTGGCGCCGGCTCCTGGAGGACGACGGAGCGATCCTCCTCCTCGACGGTCTCGACGAGATCGCGGACGACGCTCTGCGGACACGTGTCTTCGAGATCTTTCGCGATGCTTGCGGCCATTGGGATTGTCCGATCGTCGTGACAAGCCGCCCCATCCAGACCGAGGTCTTACGCCAGATGGGCTTCCACGTCGCTACCGTCGAGTCATTCGGCGATGCGGAGATCCGCATCTTCATCGATCACTGGGTGGCTGCCCTGCACGAAGCGGAGAGCCCGGAGGCATTGACCGGCGAAGGGGAGCGGTACCGGACACTTCTTCTTTCCGCGATCTCCGACCTGCCGCGCGTCCGCCGGCTTGCCTCCAATCCGGTGATGCTCACCTGTCTCTGCGTTGTGCACTGGAACGAAGGCCGTCTGCCCGAGGGGCGCTCGCGGGTCTACAGAGCCGTGATCCGCTGGCTCATCGCGGCACGCAAGGAGCTACGAGAGAAAGAAGGCTTCAACGACTTCTTCGCCTGGAACGCCTTCGCTCTCCTGGGGCTCACCATGGTGAATGCCCCAAAGGGTAAGAAGGCTGTCTTCGATTTGGAGGACGCAGCCGTCTCCGTCGAGCCGGCGGTTGGGCGTCTGTTTCCGCACCAGTCAAAGGAGGTTCGGCGCCAGGAGGCCCGCCGCTGGCTGGCATTCGAATGCCTGGGCAGCGGCATCGTGGAGGAGTTACCTGGCGGACGGTTGCGTTTCTGGCACCTGACCTTCCAGGAATTCCTCGCCGCTCAACAGCTTGCCTGGCGCGACGATAGCGACGACTCGAAGACCGGCTGGTGGCCTCTCGTCCTTCAGCATCTGGACGATGCCCAGTGGCGCGAGACGATCGACCTCTTTCCGGGCTGTCTTCTGGAAGGCGGACAAGGGCAGGTCGACAAGCTTCTCGGCCGAGTCCTTGCTCTGCGTGGCAAAGAAGCCGACCTGGCCACTGAGGCACGCGTCGCCAGCATCGTCGGGAGGCTGCTTCAGACGTTGACCGCCTACCGGTACCAGCCACAGCCTGAGATTTTGCGAATCTACGAGACATCGCTCAAGAAGTCTATGGACATCTTCACTCCCGAGGGTGCCGCCCAGGTGCCGGTGAAGGTGAGGATAGCCGCTGCCGAAGCTCTGGGCCGCGGTGGCGATCCGCGGCTTGCGCCGGAGTGCGACAACTTCCTAAAGGTTCCTGGCCTGGGAGGTCTGCACCTCGGGAAGTATCCCGTCACCGTGGAGGAGTACCAGCGTTTCGTAGAGAGCCGAGGCTACGAGGAGCCAGCCCACTGGGAGGCTGAAGGTTGGGCGTACCGCATCTATGGACTCTGGGAGGCACCGGGAGGTTGGGTCGAATAACTCGAGGCACCGAACCGGCCAGTCACCAGTGTGTCGTGGTTCGAGGCGACGGCCTACTGCCGCTGGTTGAGCGAGCAGAGAGGTGAGGCAGTCCGTCTCCCGGCGGAAGCCGAATGGGAAGCGGCGGCCACGCCAGCCGAAGGTGAGCACCCCTGGGGGAAGGCCGAGCCGGCTGTGGAGAAGGCGAACTTCGGCGAGAAGATTGGCCGCCCTACGCCGGTGGGGATCTATCCGGCGGGAGATGGTCGTTTCGGCCACTGCGATCTGGCGGGTAACGTTTGGGAGTGGTGCGCAGATGAAATTCGGGGCGGCCGGGCCCTCAGGGGCGGCGGCTGGGAATATTCCGCGGTGTACCTGCGATCTGCGATCCGCCTCAGGGTCCGTGCCGAGTACCGGACCGACTATTTCGGCTTTCGTGTTGCCGCCGCCCGCGCGAGCACCTTGAATCCGTAACCAACGAGTTGAGGGACGGCTCCAACGGGCCGTTGGGCCACCGAAACGAGCGGTTGGACGTCGCCAACGAGCTGTTGGGCTTCGGAAACGAGCGGTTGCGCCTCGCCAACGAGCCGTTGGGCCACGGAAACGAACGGTGGGGCGTCGCCAACGAGCCGTGGGGCTTCGGAAACGAGCGGTTGGACGGCGCCAACGAGCCGTTGGGCCGGGGAAACGAGTGGGTGGACGTCGCCAACGAGCAGTCGGGCCGCGGAAACGAGCGGTGGGGGCGCCGCCGGGTTCTCCGGCGGCGCGGCGGGCTCCTGCTATTTTCCGGCGCCCGTCTCCTTGAGCACGACCTTCTTCTCCAGCTTTCCACCTTTCAAGCTGTCGTACTTCACCGTCACCTCGCCGTCCCCCTCCACCAGGAAGAAGAGCCGCCTCGTGGAGGCGCCGTCGACTCCGGGCACCAGGAGGCGCTCGGGACGGTGCTCCTGGAGGTCGATCTTGTCGAGCCAGGGGTCTTCGATCAGGCCGCTCGCGACGACTCGGCCGCCGGTGATGGTGGCAACGTCCGGCCGGTGCAGCTTGTTCTGCACGTCGATGCCGGTCATGCTCGGAATCGCGCGGTCGTTGAGGACGGGCACCTCCAGGCGCCAGAGGTGCGGGCCGGCCTTGCGGACGGTGGGCTCTCCGATGCTCAGGCGCGGCAGGTGATGGGCGTGGAAGAGGACGAAGGCCGCGTTCCGGTGCATCTCTTCTTCCAGCATCCAACCCTCGGGGATGCGCTGGGTGTCCTGGCGGTAGCCGCCGATCTCGATGGGGCCGTACTGCGGATGGTTGTATGGATGCCAGTCGACGAACTGGCGGCCGAGGGTCAGCAGGTCGTTGAATTTGATCAGCTCCTGATCGCTGACCTTGCCATCCTTGTCGAAGTCCGCCGGCGGCTCGTAGAGCTCGTTGGTGAAGGCGATGGCGCCGAGGACGCCGTAGAAGTGGTCGGTGCCGCCGCCGTGGACGGTGTAGAGGTCCTTCCAGGTGACGATGTATTTGTAGCCAGGCAGCAGGTTCTCGCCTTCCTTGCCGAGCAGGTCGTAGACCTTGACGTCCTGCAGCGGATAGGGCGGATCGGCCTTGGCCTGGGGGCCGCGGACGATGAGCCGGCCGGCGTTGTGGAAGCTCTGCATGGCGGCGATGTTTGGATGCGCCTCGGCCCAGAGAGCGATCGACCGCGTCTCGGGGATCGCCAGCGGATAGGGGCCGGAGCCGGACTGCACGTAGGCCGGCTCCCAGAAGTAGCCCCAGGTGCGGTTGGGATCGACGTAGCCGGGCGGATCTTCGTTGACCTTGCCGTCGCCGTCGTTGTCGATCCCCTCGGAACCGAGGAGGACGTAGTCGCCGAGCTCGCCGGGCTTGACCGGCTCCATGATCCGGGGATCGCGCGGGTCGAGGCGGTAGTTGCCCTCGCCGAGCGGCACTTTCTTCCGCATCTGGGTGATGAGGCCGTCGCCGTCCAGGTCGTCCGGACCGTCTTCGTCCACCTTGCCGTCGCGGTCGTCGTCGACCGGGTACATCACGGTGCGCGGGGAGTCGGAGTCCGACGGACCCTTGAACCAGTGCGCCCGGCCGTCGGTGTTGAGAACAGGCAGAACGTAGAGGACCGCCCGGTCGAGCAGCTCGGTCACTTTGGGCAGCTTGCCGTAGTTCTTGAGCACGAAGTCGATGACGTAGAGGCAGGCTTCCGATCCCTGCACCTCGTTGGCGTGCGTGTTGCCGTCGATCCACATGGCCGGCTTGGACAGCTCGGCGCCGGTCTCCGGGTTCTGGATGGTGAGCAGCCAGAGGTCGCGCCCCTCGATGCTCTTGCCAATGCTTTCGAGGCGTGTCCACTGGGGATAGGCGGTGTGGAAGTCCTTGAGGATACGGACGACCTCGTCGTAGTCGTGGAGACGGTCGAAGCGCGGCTGCGGCGCCGCGCCGACCGGCTGGAGCGGTGTCTGGAGCGGAGCGGCGGCGTGCGCGAGGCCGGGCAGGAGAAGGGCCGCGGCGGCGATCACGAGAAGACAGCGGTGCGGTCGCATTGGTGTCAGGCCCCTTTCCTGCTGGTCCCAGCCGCTTTTCCCAACTCAACGGTCCGGGTGGCGCGGCCGGCGTTTTCGGTGTTGACGCGGACGGTGATCCTGGTGCCCGGCTCGGCGCGCACCAGCCACTCGCCCTCCAGCGTGCCCGAGGTCCCTTCCAGGCGCTCGGCGGTGACGGCGCGGCGGCCGGTCACCAGGTCGACTCCCTTGCCGGTCTCGATCTCCAGGCGGATCGGCAGGTGGAACTTGCCGCGCTCGGACATCTTGGTGTGCGTTGCGAGCCAGCCGCGGTTGGCGGCCACGGCGCGCACCTGCCAGACGCCGCCGCCGAGGCTCTTCGCGTCGAGCGCGACGATCTCCACCCGGGCGAGCTTGCCGGCGAGATCGAGGATGGTGTCGGTGTGCGCCTCGAAGGCGGGCTGCAGGACGGCAATCGGCGGATCGACCTCGATGAAGGGATCGAGACCGCCGGCCTCGGCTTTGGTGCCGTCGGGCAGGGTCACCGGCGTCCAGGGCCGGAACGCCGCGGGCACGTTGGCGTCGATCCAGGCGAGCACGTCGCGGTCGCGCTGGTTTCCGGAATCGCTGGAATCGCCGCCGGCGGCTCCGCCTCCGCCGCCCATCGAGCGCATCCGTTCGACCATCTTCCTGGGGTCGAGCTGGCCGCCTTTCATGGCGCCGATCATCTGAGCGCTAAGCTGCGGCGGCACCTTGTTCTCCTTCAGGAACGCGCTGATCTTCTCTTCGCCCAGGGCGACGAACTGGTCGCTGGTCATCGCGGCCACCTTGTCCGGAGTCAGGGCGTCACCACCAGTCGCCGCCGGCTCGGCCTTCTTTTCCGGCTTCGGAATCCCCCAGACGTCGAGCTCGAGGGCCATCTCGCCGGCCTGGTAATAGAGCCACGGTGTGAGGCCGCCCTTGGAGTACTGCTCAGCCGGACGGTCCGCCGAGAGGCCGGCTTTCTTCAGACGCTCCTTGTACGCCTCGGCGAGCTTGTCGAGGGCGGCCTGGTCTCCGGCGTCGACCCGGGTCGCCGCACCGGCGCCGAGAAAGACGGCGAGCTGCTCTTTGGTGACGTTGTTCTGGCGCACGAACTGGCTGTCCTTGACCACCTCCCAGACCTGGTCGAGGGTGTACTCCTTCTCCGGATCGAGCCCGGTGAAGCTCGCCGCGCGCGCCGTCAGCTTGAACGTCTGGGTACCGAGGTCGCCACCGCCGCCGAGGCTCTGCGGCGCGGCGAGGAGGTTGTTGGCCGGTCCGTAGACGACCGCGAGCGCGATGTTGCGGTGGCCCAGGACGAAGTCCATGACCGCCTTGGTCTCCGGCGCGTAGCTCGGCCAGGGGCCGGCCTCGGGGGCGGGATAGGGAAAGGCGTGCGGAAAGTTGCGATCCGGCCAGACGCCGTCCGCGCCGTCCTCGTTGAAGTCGCCGTCGCCGTCGTCGTCCTTCCCCTCGGTCTCCAGGCGGAAGGAGCCGGCCCGCTGTTTCGAGCCGTCGGCCTTGATCATCAGCCGCGGCTCCTTCGGATCCGGCAGCCAGCCGCCGGCCGCGTCGGGGATGCGCAGACGGGTGATGACGCCGTCGCCGTCGAGATCGTCGGCGGGGTCCTCGCCCACGAGGCCGTCGCGGTCATGATCCAGCTTCTGCGCGTTGCCGCTGCGCCGGGCACGCGGACTGGCGAAGAAGCTGTCGTGGGCGTCGGGGTTGAGCGCCGGAGCGACGTAGAAGGTCCGCTCGCGCAGCAGCGCCGAGGCGTCCTTGCCGGTCAATCTCTGGATCAGGTGGAGAGCGGCCTCGGTGCCGGCGTTGTGATACCCCGCGATGTTGGCGCCCACGAAGACCGCCGGCCGCTCATCCAGCGGCGACTCATCTGGAGCGGTACTCGAAGCGCCGATCCGGACGACGTAGATCGGCCGGCCGCCGGCGGACTTGCCGATCGTCAGGACCTGGATCTCCGGATGCTCCTTGCTCCAGACCTGGAGCTGATGCTCGACTTCACTGAACCGGTGGTAGCCCGTGGAGAGCGGCGCGGATGCCGGAAGCACAGCGGGGGCAGCGGACAGCATGGATGCCGGGCCGATCGCCAACATCGCCGCCATCGCCGCCCTCCGTGCACCGGGAAGAGAGAGTTTCACGTCGTGGTCCCTCCATTCGGGAAAGCATGATCTCTCAAACGAGGTGGGATCATGACACGGGAGGGGGGGTGCCCGGGGGCATGGAGATGCGCAAAAAGATTTTCAGCAAGTTGACAACCCCCCGCTCCGGGCATAGCCTGGATCATGAACCAAATCTTTCCGGGTTGAAGTGGGGGGACTTTCGTGTCTGTGATCCCCTTGCAGCGCATTGAAGGCAAGTACGAGATCCTCGGCAAGCTCCGCGAGGGCGGCATGGGCGCCATCTACAAGGTGCGGCACCGCCTCCTGGAAGAGGTGTGCGTCATCAAGCTGATGCGGCCCCAGCTCGTCGGCGACGAGGAGCTGCGGGCGCGCTTCCTCCGCGAAGCCCGCCTGGCCATCAAGCTGCGCCACCCCAACATCGCGCAGCTCTACGACTTCACCGTCGACGAGGAGGACGGCACGGCCTTCATCGTCATGGAGTACATCTCCGGCAAGACGTTGCAGGACGTGCTGGCTGAGAGCGGTCCACCGCCGGTCGGGCTCACCCTGGAGATCGCCCGCCAGGCGCTGCGCGCCCTTGGCTACCTGCACGGCAAGGGCCTCATCCACCGCGACATCTCGCCGGACAACCTGATGATCACCGAAGACGCCGAGGGACAGCCGCTGGTGAAGCTGATCGACCTCGGCATCGCGAAGATCCTCGGCGGCGATGGGTTGACCCAGTCCGGCACCTTTCTCGGCAAGGTCCGCTACGCCTCGCCGGAGCAGTTCAGCTCCGAGGGCTCGGGCACCATCGATGCGCGCGGCGATCTCTATTCCTTCGGAATCGTCCTCTATGAGCTGCTCACCGGACGCTTCCCGATCGCCGGCCGCGACCCCTCGTCCCTGATCGCCGGCCATCTCTTCCGCCCACCTCTCGACTTCGCGGAGAGCGATCCCACCGGCCGCCTCCCCACCGGACTTCGCCAGGTCATCTGCCGGGCGCTGGAAAAGAAACCCGGCGGGCGTTTCGAGAACGCCCTCGACTTCTCGCGCGCCCTGGAAGCGTTCCGCACCCCGGGCGACGCTGATGCCGACGAGCTCCGGCGTCTCTGGAGCCGCTCCTCCGAAACCGGCACAGAGACGCCACGGCCGCCGGGCACCACGCAAGAGCGGCTGGACGAGCATTTCGGGCTGGAGGGCACCGCAACCCTCGAGCTGCGCAGAACGGCACCCAAGCGAAAGAAACCGGCGGGCGGACAGCGCGCCGCAGCGCTACAGACCGCCGTCGCCGAGATCGAGGCCGCGCTGGAACGCCACGAGTTGGACGCTGCCGGAGCGCTCCTCGACGCCGCGGTCGCGCGATTCGGAGCCGAGGACGCCCTGCGCGATCCATGGCTGCGCCTTGAATCCGCCCGGCACGACGCTGCCGCCGAACGACCGGACAAGTCCGCGCTGGCAGCAGCCCGAAAGCTCAAGGCGCGCGGTGATCTCGCCGCCGCAATGGTCGCCGTGGAGCAGGTCCTGGCCGCAGATCCCAATCACCGGGAGGCGCGCAGCCTGCGGATCGACCTGGAAGCCGCCCGCCTGCGTCGCGAGCTGGAAGCCCGCGTCAAGACCCTGCTGACCGAAGCGCGGCGCCTGGAGTCCAAGGGAGATCTCGAGGGCGCGGCGAAAAAACTCCGCTCCGCGGCGAGCCTTGACGCTGACAACGCCGAAGTCCGCGCCCGCATCGCCGCCCTCGCCGTTCTCGATACCGGCATGCACCAGGGAAAGGAAGAGAGCCTCGCTCAAGCCGTCGCCGCGATCTCCGGAATGACCGACCGGAGGAACACCGACCGCGCGCTCAAGGCGCTGCACGACGCCGAAGCCCGCTACGGCCGCCACGAAGTGCTCGACCGGCTGCGCAAACGGCTGGCCGACCTCGTGCTGGAGGATTGAGAGTTTCCACCAGGATGCCAGATACGAATCGCTCGCGTAGAGGCGGCGACGCCCTGCGGCTGCTGGTGCTCACCGTCGTAACCGTGGCCGCCGCGGTCGTGGTCTTCCATTTTCCGCCGATTCCACAAGACCCCGCCTATCACCGGTTCGCGGACGACCGGCCCTGGCTCGGCATCCCCAACTTCCAGAACGTCGCCTCGAACCTGCCATTTCTCGCCGTTGGGCTGATCGGCCTCGCCCGCCTCTTTCGGCGTCAGGCGGCGCCGCACGATGCGGCGGAGCGGAGCGAGACAGCGGCCTGGTTCTTCCTCTTCCTCGGCATCGCGCTCACCGCCTTCGGCTCCGCCTGGTACCACCTTCATCCGAGCAACGAGTCTCTGGTCTGGGACCGTCTGCCGATGTCCATCGCCTTCACCGCCTTCTTCGCCGGCCTCATCGGCGAACGGATCAGCCATCACGCCTACCGCCTCCTGCTCTGGCCGCTCCTCGGTCTCGGCATCGCCAGCGTCCTCCTCTGGCGAGCCACCGAGCTTCAAGGAGCAGGCGATCTGCGTCTCTACATCCTGGTGCAGTTCTTCCCGCTCCTCACCATTCCGCTGATCATGCTCCTCTACACCCCTCGCTACACGCACAGCCGAGCCATCTTCCTGGCGCTCGGCGGCTATCTGATCGCCAAGGCCCTCGAAGCGTTCGACCGGCCGATCTACAACGCGCTGGGTGGATGGGTGGGAGGGCACGCCCTGAAGCACCTCGTCGCAGCGGCGGCGTGCTGGGCGTTGGTCTCCATGTTCAGCGTCCCACCGACCGCCACCAACCGGAGTCTGGGGGCGGTCGGCTGAGATTCGGTCTACCGCCGGCCCCCGCCCTCGGTCTTCGCGAAGCCCGTCACGATGTACGTGCCTGAGCGCTGATCCTTCTTGAGCTTCAGGATCTGTTTGCGCTCGGCGTCTTCGAGGAGCTCGGAGAAGGAGCTGTAGCCGTAGTAGCCCTCGTTGAAGGAGGGCTTCTTGCGCTGCATGGTCTGCTTGATCATCGAGCCCCAGAGGACGTCTTTGTTCTCGCGGATGAGCGCCTGGATGGATTCGACCATCAGGCTGAAGGCTTCGGCGGTCTTCTTGTTGAGGCCGTCGAGCTTCGGGCCCTTCTGGTTGTCGCGCCAGACGTCTTCGTAGTAGATGAACTCGTCGCAGTTGTCGATCAGCAGGTTCGAGGAGGAGTTCTTCACCCCGATTCCGATGACGTACTTGTTGTTCTCCTTGAGCTTCGACACCAGCGGCGAGAAGTCGCTGTCGCCCGAGACGATAACGAAGGTGTCGAGGTGCTCCTTGGCGTAGGAGAGGTCCATGGCGTCGACGACCATCTTGATGTCGGCGCTGTTCTTGCCGGAGTAGAACTTCTGCGGGATGTCGATCAGCTCGATGGCGGCCTCGTGGAAGGGGCGCTTGTAGTCGCTGTAGCGCTCCCAGTCAGCATAGGCCTTCTTGACGATGATCTTCCCCTTCTCGAGCAGGCGCTCGAGGATGAGGCCGATCTCGAATTTGCTGATCTCGGAGTCGCGAACGCCGAGGGCGACGTTCTCCAGATCGCAGAACATGGCAATCTTGCGCTCGTCGTTCCCGGAGCGCTGGCGCTCCGGCACGGAGATGACGATCTCGCGGGTGTAGGCGTCGAAGTCGCCCGCCGGGACGACGTAGCTGTCGCCGCGCAGAGCGCGCTGCATGGGCGGCGGAGTGAGCGCCACCGGCACGGCCGGCGGCGGCGATGGCTGATGCGAGGCCGGATGGGCGGCGCGGCGATGGCTCGGCGCATGCCGGGCGGGCGGCGGAGGAGGAGGCGGTGCCGGCTCCTCGAAGGCCTCCGGCTCGTCGTCCTCGTCATCGTCCTCGTCGAGGTCGGCTCCTTCCAGGGAGTCGGCGGTCTCGGCGGTCTCCGCCGACGGAGTGCCGCGGACGTTCTTGCGCCGGCGACTGCGGCGGGAGCGCTTGCGCTTCGCTTCCGGCTCCTTGTCGTCTCCCTGGACTTCGGCCTCACCGGTCTGGAGCTCAGCGCTGCCTTCAGCGGCTTCGATGGCTTCGACGGCTTCGATGGCGGCCGGGGCGACGGCGGGGAGCTCGGCCGGAGGTGCGGCTGGCTCCTCGGTGTCGAGGAAGCCGTAGTGCTGCGGATCGGCCGGAGCGGCGTCCTGCCAGGAGGCAGGCGCGGGTGCTTCGCGAGGCAGGAACGGCTCTTCCGTCTTCGCGCCGGCGGCAGGGGCGACATCTCCGGACTCACTCCTCCATGTGGACGCGGCGGGCTCGGGCGCTGACACCGTCTCTTGCGGGGCAGGCGGCTCGGCCGCGGCGGGTGGAGTCGGTTCGGGGGTGCTCTCCTGGGGGGTGTTCTTCTCTTCGTTCGATGCCTCAGCCGTCGGGCGTTGCCACCATGGACTCAAACTGTGCTCCCTTCCCGAGCCCGGGACCGGGCTCGTTCGATGCGGTTCATTGGGCTGCCTAGTCCAGGTCGAAGGGCCGAGGGGGCGGACCTTCGTCCGGCTCCTCCTCGGCGCGGCGCAGGGCCTCGCGGAACTTCTCTTCGAGGATACGGTCGCGATCCTTCAAGGAGGCGACCTCGCGCGCGAAGATGTCCTCCGCCCGCGCTTTGCCTTCGTCGAGACTCTGGAACAGGGCGTCGAAGTCTTTGCCCCCGCCAGCCGGCTGCTTCTGGCGCCGGTGGGACAGGATCTGCCCGGTCGCAACGTCGATGACCAGGTCGGAATCGCACTCGGGGCAGCGGACGGTCAGCTTGCGTGTCTCGCTCACTCGTCCATTCTAGCGGGTTCTGCTAACGTACGCCTCATGAGCATCGAAGGACTCCCCAGCCGCGACGAGGCCTGGCAGCTTCTCTGCGAGTACACAGAGAAGGAAGGGCTGCGCAAACACGCCCTCTCGGTCGAGGCGTCGATGCGCTTTTACGCCCGTCTTTTCGGCGAGGACGAAGAGCTGTGGGGGCTCACCGGGCTGCTCCACGACTTCGACTACGAACGTTGGCCGGACGCGGAGAACCATCCGTATCGGGGGATCGAAATCCTCGCCGCCAAGGGCTACCCCGAAGCGATGCGCACGGCCATCATGGGCCATGCCCCCTACACCGGCGTGCCCCGCGAGACGCGCCTGGACAAGGCCCTCTACGCCTGCGACGAGCTCTCCGGCTTCGTGGTGGCCGTGGCCCTGGTCAAGCCGAGCAAGTCGATGGCGGACGTCGAGCCCGCGTCGGTCAAGAAGCGCCTCAAGGAGAAGGCGTTCGCCCGCGGCGTCCACCGCGAGGACGTCTACGCCGGCGCCGAAGAGATGGGCCTGCCGCTCGACGAGCACATCGCGAACGTCGTCAAGGCGCTGCAGGACGCCTCAGCGGAGCTCGGTCTGTAGAGGCCCGCCCTCCCACTACTTCTTCTTCCTCTTCTTCTCTTCCACCTTCTTCTCGACATACGGCTCCCGCAGATGCACGGGCGCCAGCCTGGCCTTCTTCTTCATCCGCAGGTTGAGCATCTCCACGAAGACCGAGAAGCCCATCGCGAAGTAGATGTACCCCTTGGAGACGTGCTGGCCGAAACCTTCGGCGATCAGCGACATGCCGATCAGGAGGAGGAAGCTCAGGGCGAGCATCTTGACCGTCGGGTGGCGCTGGACGAAATTGCCGATGGCGCCCGAGGCGACCATCATCACGGCGACCGCGACCACCACCGCGGTGATCATGATGGACAGGTGGCTGGCCATGCCGACGGCGGTGATCACCGAGTCGAGCGAGAAGACGATGTCGAGGAGCAGGATCTGGACGATCACGCCGGAGAACGAGGCCGGCGCCCGCCCGCTCGCCTCCCCCTCCTCGCCTTCCAGGCGCTCGTGGATTTCGTGCGTCGCCTTGGCGAGGAGGAACATGCCGCCGCCGAGGAGGATGATGTCGCGGCCGGAGATGTCATGGCCGAGGACGGTGAAGAGCGGCTTCGTCAGGCTGACGATCCACGCCAGCGAGGCGAGCAGGCCGATGCGGATGAACATGGCGAGAAAGAGGCCGAGACGCCGCGCCTTCGCCTGCCGTTCGCCGGGCAGCTTGCCGGCCAGGATGGAGATGAAGATGACGTTGTCGATGCCGAGGACGATCTCCAGCACCGTCAGCGTGAGAAGGGCGATCCAGCTTTCCGGATTCGTCAGCCATGCCATGCACGGCGGATTGTATCTGACATAATGCGCTCCGCCATGAGTGACACGATCACCCGAGGGATTCGCGTGCAGGTGGAGAGCTTCTACGACGAGGACCGCAGCTCACCCCAGGAGAGCTACTACTTCTTCGCCTACCAGGTCCGCATCTCGAACGAGGGTGCCGAAAAGGCACAGCTCATCAGCCGCGAGTGGATCATTACCGACGCCAACGGCGAGGCCCAGCGGGTCCAGGGTCCGGGCGTCGTCGGCGAGCAGCCGGTCCTGGCTCCCGGCGAGGCCTTCGAATACACCAGCTTCTGCCCGCTCTCGACCGCGGTCGGCACGATGCACGGCAGCTATCACATGGTCCGCCCGGACGGCTCGAGCTTCGAGGCCGAGATCGCGCCCTTCTCGCTCGCCATGCCGCACGCGGTGAACTAAAACTAAAGCCGGGCCTGCGGAACGCCGCGCCCGCGCACCCGCTCGATGAAAACCTCCAGGGTCTGACCGGACGCGAGGACGAACGGCTCCTCGGTGACCTCGGCGTCGGAGATGCGGTCGAGGCGGAAGCTGCGGAAGTCGTTGCGCAGCTCGCACCAGGAGACCAGCGTCCACACCGCGCCCCAATAGAAGAGGCCGAGCGGCCAGACCGTGCGAACCGACCCTTCGCCGTCCTCCCGCTGATAGGCAAAGCGGGCCTTGCGATGCTCCATCACGGCACGGCGCAGCAGGCCCACCAGGCGCACCGGATAGGCCCGGACGCTCGGCGCGAAGAGCGCCTCGCCGGGGTCGTCCAGCCCCTCCGGCAGCACCGCCTCGATCTTGCGCAATGCGTTGCCCGCCGCTTCGGACAGCTCGGCGTCGGCCCAGGAGCGGACCATTCGGGCGCCGAGGCGCAGCGCCTGGAGCTCCTCGCGGTCGAACATCAGCGGCGGCAGATCGAAACCGCGGCGTACCCGGTAGCCCACCCCCGCGGCGCCCTCGATGGGCATGCCGCAGGAAGAGAGCTCCTGGATGTCGCGGTAGATGGTCCGTTCGGAAACGTCCAGCGCCTGGGCCAGGTCGCGCGCGGTGGCGACCCGGCGCCGGCGCAGGTAAAGGATGATCTGGAACAGCCGGTCGGCCCGCCGCATGACCTCATAGAGTACGCCAGCAGGCCGGAGCCGCTAGTGTCCGGCCGGCGAATGGAGGGCCACCCGGTTGCCTTCGGTGTCGAGAAAGTGGGCGATCGAGCCGATGTTGTTCGGCAGCTCCACCCGCTCCATCACCACCTTGCCGCCGCCGGACTTCACCCGTGCCAGCGCGCCGTCGAGGTCCTTGCCCGCGTTGAGATAGACCACCGCGCCCTGTCCACCGGGAACGAACTGAGGGCCGGCGACCAGCGCGCCGCCGACGCCGCCCTTCTCCTTGTCATACGGCAGGATCGCCATCGACGTCCCGGCCATCGTCTCCTCGCGCAGCTCGGTCTGCAGCAAAGAGCCATAGAATCGCTTGGCGCGGGCCAGATCGGTGACGGGGATCTCGAACCAGTTCAGTGCGTTGCTCATGAGTCTCTCTCCTCTTGCCTGCCCGGCAGCACCATGCCGCCGATCTGAGGAGAGCTTAGAGGGGGGCTCCTGACAGCGTGGTGTCAGGAGAGTTGGAAAAATCGCGATGCCAGCCAAACCCATCCGCCTCGTCCAGATCACCGACACCCACCTCATCGCGGAGCCTGGAGCCGAGGTCTATGGAGTCGACTCCTTCGCTACGCTGGAGAGGACCCTCGCCCAGATGACGCAGATCAAGAGCGACGGCTGGGCGCCCGATCTCGTCGTTCACTCCGGAGACCTGTCCGACGACGGTACGGCGGAGTCTTATCGGCGCCTCCGGTCGCTCCTGGCACCGCTCGCCCTCCCCGTCTATTGTGTCCGCGGCAACCACGACATGCGCGAGGAGATGATGACCTCCCTCTGCGGCGGCCAGATCCAGAGCGTCCGTAGCGTGGACATAGAAACCTGGCGGATCATCTTTCTGGATTCGCAGGTGCCTCGAAAGGTCCACGGCCATCTCGACGCCGAAGAGCTGGCCGCCTTGGACGGGGCCCTTGGAACGTCTCCGGATCGACACGCGCTGATCGTCCTCCACCATGGGCCGCTCACCGTCTGCCCGATGCCCGTCTGCCAGCTCGACAACGCTGAAGAGCTATGGACCCTCCTCGGCCGCCGCTCCAACGTCCGTGCCATCCTCTCCGGTCACAACCACTGCGCCGTCGACGAAGTCCGCCAGGGCATCCGCGCCCTGGTCACCCCGGCCACCAGCCTCCAGTTCGAGCATCCGAAGACCGCTCCGCCGAGCGGGACCGGCTTCTGGGAAATTCACGGGACGGACCGGCAGCGGCAGGCTTGGCGGCGGCTGGAGTTGTATCCAGATGGTGCAGTGGTGACGGAGGTGGTGTGGACGAAGCCGTAGAGCTCCAAGAGGCCCAAGTGGTAAACTCCGCAGCGACGGCCATCGGTATATGGTACTCACGCAACGGGGAGAAGATTATGTCGCGTCCGCACGTCTTCCATGTGGTCTTCTTCGAAGACCGGGGTTGGTGGGTTGCTCAGTGCCTTGAACGGAACCTCGCCACAGCTTCCAAAGACCCGAGAGACTTGACGAGACAGCTTGAGGTGGTCTTGAAGGTGCAAATCGAAGCTGATCGCGAGGCGGGCGTCGAGCCGTTTAGCACGCTGCCTCAGGCTCCCCGTCGTTTCTGGCGGATGTTCCAAAGCGCTGAGCCTTTGCAACTCAACGCCGGTGCATTGGAGCCGCCCCTCGATACCCCTGCCTGGACCGAATTGGCCGTGGCCTAGTCCTCCGCTGGAGGATTGAGGCCGAGCAGGGTCGCGTCAAAACCGAGATTTTCGCAGTGCGCCTCTTGCTCTCTGGGCGAGAGAAGGGCGTTGGGTCCCTTATCTCCCAAGGGAGTCCGTTCGCCTCCTGGTCCCTCCAGGTGGAACCCGCTTTTGGTCTGCCTCAGTGTCAGCTTGAAGCCGCTGAGATGGTCCAGCTCCTGCATGAACTGCCGTACGGTTCGTTCGTGACCCAACGAGCCCCCTCCAGTAGAAGAGTCGTACCGCCAAGAGCTACTTTCAGGAGTCTATATCACGGACGTATTTGCGTCCCGGCATGGCGCCGTAGCGTCTCGATCACATCTGAGGCCCCGCCCCCATCCCCGGGTCCTCCCAATCCGGCCGCTTCCAAGCGTTCTCCTTCTCCGGAAGCCGTTCCAGCCCCGAAGCCACCAGCCGCTCTCCGAGCAGATCCATGAACCGATGCTGGCCCTTCACGACCGCCAGGTTCAGGAAGAGCTCGCGGGCGGTTCCCTTCTTTTCGATGACGAAGCGGAGGGATTCGGTGCCGAGGCGTGGATTGCAGGCGAGAACCTGGGTGAAGGGGATGCGCGTCGGCCGGAAGGTATGGAGGGGCTGGAAGGCGAAGGCGTCGTTTTCCAGCAGGACGGCGGGGCGTCCGGCGGTCCACCAGATCTTGATCAGGCTGATCCAGAAGAGGAGGCTGTAGGCGAGGAGGACTCCGAAGGCGCGCGCCCAGCTTTCTCGCTCTCCGCCACGGAAGGTGAGGACGAGGCCTCCCATGACGATGACGACGGCGACGCCCCAGACGAGGGCGCGCCGGCTGGTGCTGCGCACCCAGGGACGGAACGGGAAGTTTTCGGTCATGCGATCTGGGCTCTCGATAGGTTGGGCCGCCCGGCCCAGGGCCAGGGGAGGAGACCGAGGACGGCGGGCATTGCGCTCGCGACGACGACCAGGGCCCAGCCGCGGCTGTCGATGTTTTCGAGCTGGAGGACACGGGCGAAGGGCGCGATCTCGACCGAGGCCACCAGCAGGCCGGCACAGAGGGCGAGCGCACCCCAGACCCAGGGGTTCTTGGTGATCTCGTTGCGCAGACGGCCGGAGCCGGCCTCGCGCATGTTGAAGACGTGCCAGAGTTGGGCGCCGGAGAGGGTGAGGAAGGAGACGGTCACGGCTCCTTTGCTGTCCAGGCGCAGCCAGTAGCCGGCGGCGGCCATGGAGCCGAAGACGGACAGGGTGATGAGTGACGCCCAGACGACGATGCCGATCCACTGGCGGCGGGCCAGGAACGGCTCGGACGGCGGGCGCGGCGGCTGTTTCATCAGGCTGGGATCTCCCTCGCCGACGCCTAGCGCGAGCGCCGGGAAGACGTCGGTGACCAGGTTCAGGAAGAGGATCTGGAGCGGCAGGAGCGGCAGCGGCACGTCCACCACGGAGGCCAGGCCGATGATCAGGATCTCGCTGATGTTGCAGGAGACCAGGTAGACGACGAACTTGCGGATGTTGGCGAAGATCGCTCGCCCCTGCTCGACGGCGGTGACAATGGTCGCCAGCTCGTCGTCTTCGAGGACCATGGCCGCCGCCTGGCGCGCGACTTCGGTGCCGCGCTTGCCCATGGCGACTCCGATGTCGGCTTTCTTGAGCGCCGGCGCGTCGTTGACGCCGTCGCCGGTCATCGCCACCACGGCGCCGGTCGCCTGGTGCAGGGCGATGAGGTTGAGCTTCTGCTCGGGTGTAGCACGGGCGAAGACGCGGACAGCGCGCAGATGGTCCGCTTCCGCCGGGGTCAGCTCGGATGTGTTGCGGAGAGCGCCCCCGTCGAGAACCTCGGCGCCCGGATCGTCGATCAGGCCCACGGCCCAGGCGATGTTGCGCGCGGTGGCCGCCTGGTCGCCGGTGATCATGACGACGCCGATGCCCGCGGCGCGGCAGGCTTCGACGGCCTCCCGCGCTCTCGCCTTGGGCGGATCTTCGAGCCCGAAGAGGCCGAGGAGCGTGAGGTCCTGGAACGGATCGGCGTCCGGGCTATCGAGCCGCCTTTCGGCGATGGCCAGGACGCGCAGACCGCCGGCGGCCATCTCCTCGTTCCGCTCATTCCAGCGGATGGCGTCCAGGTCGCGGCAGAGAGCGAAGACGACCTCGGGGGCTCCTTTGACGAAAGCCACGAAGCCGGAGCCGTCGCGATGGATGGTGGCCATCCGCTTCAGGTCGGAGTCGAAGGCTTCCTGGCGCACCTCGGGCAGCTCGCGAAGGAGGTCCTCGCGGCGGAGACCGGCTTTGGCAGCGGCGGTGAGTAGCGCGCCTTCGGTGGGATCGCCGACGACGTCTCCGTCAGGATGCAACACGGCGTTGTTGCAGAGCACGACCGCGCGGAGCACTTCGCGGAGCGGCTCGCCGAGAGACGGCGGAAAACCGCTGCCGATCTCCAGCATGCCGGAGCCGACGGCGAGGCGGGTCGCGGTCATCCGGTTTTCGGTCAGCGTGCCGGTCTTGTCGGTGAGGATGACGCTGGTCGAGCCGAGGGTCTCGACGGCGGAGAGCTGCTCGATGAGGGCGTTGCGCCGCGCCATGCGCCAGAGGCCGCGGGCGAGGGCGATGGTGGAGATGATGGGTAGCCCTTCGGGCACGGTGGCGACCGCGAGCGCGATGGCGGTCTCGATCAGGAGGAAGAGACGCCGCCCGGTGAAGAGACCGCTGACCACGACCAGCACGGCGACCACGACGGTCACCCAGACCAGCTTGCGGCCCAGCGCCTCCAACCGCTTTTCCATCGGCGTCGCGCCCCGCTCGGCCTGGGCGACCAGCTCCGAGATGCGCCCGAGCTCGGTCTCCATGCCGGTCGCCACGACGACTCCCGATCCCGAGCCACGGACGAGAGGGGTGCCCTGGAAGAGGATCGAGGACCGCTCGGCGAGCGGCGCGTCCTCGTCGACCGGATCGGCGCTCTTGTCGACCGCCAGCGACTCGCCGGTCAGGGCCGACTCATCGGCGAGGAGACGGGAGGCGGTGACGATCCGCAGATCGGCGGGCACGACGTCGCCGCCTTCGAAGAGCACGATGTCGCCGGGCACCAGGTCGGCCGCCACGATCCGAATGACCTTGTCCACGCGCCCGTCGCGCCGCACGGTGGCGCTCCCCTCGACCAGACCGCGCAGCGCCTCCATGGAACGCACGGCGCGGATCTCGGTCAGGAAGCCGATCAGCGCATTGAGGACGATGACGACCAGGATGGCGACCGCTTCGACGGTTTCGCCGAACGCGAACGAGAGGCCGGCGGCCACCGCGAGCAGGAGGACGATGACGCTGCTGAGCTGGGCGACGAGGATCGCGGCAGCGCTCCGCGGCTGGGCCTCGCGCAGCCGGTTGGAGCCGTGCTCACGGCGCCGGCTCTCGACCTCGGACGCCGTGAGGCCCGTCTCCGCCGAGACGTTCAGATCCCGCAGGACCTGCTCGGCGGAGGCGGACCAGGGGCGGTCCACGGGTCAGGCTCCGATCGACTTGAGCGCCCGGTTGGCGACGGCCAACATGGCGAGGTCGGGCTCGCCCACCGTCCGCAGCTCGGCGAGGAGCTGCTCGGCGCGGGCCACCAGGGGGCGGCGCGCGTCGATCCAGGCGTCGAGCGAGCTTTCGGCGGCTCCCTTCTCCGCCGCCGAGAGCACCCGTGAGGTCAGCTCGGCCTGCTGGCCGAAGAGATCGTCGACGATGGCCGACACGGCGAGCTTGTTCCACGACTTGTCGGTCGAGATCCGGCCGGCCGCCTGGCGCAGCCAGTCGAAGCCGAAGCGGGCGCCGATGACGAAGTAGATGCGCCCCACCTGCGCGGCGGACACGCCGGTCGCGCGGGCGATCCGCATGATGTCGCAGAGCGGCGCGAGCCACGGCAGGCTGGCGACGCGCACCGCCATGTCGGCCGGCACGCCGGCATCGCTCAGGCCGGCCGCCCGCTCGGATCGCTGCTTCAGGTCGGTGTCGGCGAGCAGGTCGTCGAGCGAGTCGTGGAGGCCGCGGAGGCCGGGTCCGTAGGCGTCGATCTGCGCCGTGATGTCGATGGCGCCGTGCTGGCCGAGGAACCAGGAGACGCCGCGCTCGGTGGCGCGCCCGCATTCGAGGAGCATCTTGTACTGCACCTCGGCGGCGACCTGATTGTCCAGCCCCTCGATCGCCCCCCAGAGCGCGCGCAGGCCGAAGACGTCGCGGGTGATCACGTAGGCGCGCGCCACGTCGGCAGACGCCATGCCGGTGCGGTCTTTGATCTCGTGCAGGAAGGCCGGACCGACACGGTTCACCATGCTGTTGGTCACCGCCGTGGCGATGATCTCGCGGCGCAGGCGGTGGCGCCCGATCTGCTCGCCGTACTGCTCGCGCAGCAACGCCGGGAAGTAGAGCTTCAGGTCCTCCTGCATGTAGGCATCGTCCGGCAGATCAGAGACCAGGATCTGGTCGTAGATCGTCATCTTGGCGTAGGAGAGGAGCACCGCCAGCTCGGGCCGGGTGAAACCCTGGCGCAGGCGCATCCGCTCGGCCAGCGCCTCTTCGTCCGGCAGGAACTCGATCCGCCGGTTGAGCGGTCCCTCCTTCTCGAGCTGGCGCATCAGGCGCGCCATGCGGTCGAGGAGATGCGCGCCGGGCGGGTGGGTCACCGAGATGGCCTGGGTCTGCAGGTAGTTGTCGCGCAGCACCAGGTGGCCGACCTCGTCGGTCATCGTGCTCAGCACCTGGTCGCGCTTCTCGCGGCTCAGGCCGCCGTTGCGCTCCGCGTCGCCGAGCAGGATCTTGATGTTGACCTCGTGGTCCGAGCAGTCGACGCCGGCCGAGTTGTCGATGAAGTCGGTGTTGAGCCGGCCGCCGCGCAGGCCGTATTCGATGCGCGCGCGCTGGGTGACGCCGAGGTTGGCGCCCTCGCCGAGCACGCGGGCGCGGATCTGCGCGGCGTCGATGCGGATCAGATCGTTGGCGCGATCGCTCGCGTCGACGTGCGTCTCGGTGCTCGCCTTGACGTAGGTGCCGATGCCGCCGAAGAAGAGCAGCTCGACGTCGGCGCGCAGGATGGCGTTCATCAGCGCCGGCGGGCTGACCTCGTCCTGGGTGAGCCCGAGGAGCCCCTTGACCTCCGCCGAGAGCGGGATCGACTTCACGGTGCGATCGAAAACGCCGCCGCCCTTCGAGATCAGCGACGCGTCGTAGTCCGCCCATGAGGAGCGCGGCTTGTCGAACAGACGCTTGCGCTCCTCCCAGCTCCGCGCCGGGTCCGGATCCGGATCGAGGAAGATATGGCGGTGGTCGAAGGCGGCGAGGAGCCGGATGTGCTTCGACATCAGCATGCCGTTGCCGAACACGTCGCCCGACATGTCGCCGATGCCCATGACCGAGAAGTCGGTCGTCTGGATGTCCTTGCCGATCTCGCGGAAGTGGCGCTTGACGGACTCCCAGGCGCCGCGCGAGGTGATCGCCATCTGCTTGTGGTCGTAGCCCGCGGACCCGCCGGACGCGAAGGCGTCGTCGAGCCAGAAGCCGTACTCGATCGAGATCCCGTTCGCGATGTCGGAGAAAGTGGCCGTGCCCTTGTCCGCCGCCACCACGAGGTAGGGATCGTCGTCATCATGGCGGACGACGTCCGGCGGCGGCACGATCTCCAGGCCGTGGTAGTTGTCGGTGAGGTCGAGCAGGCCGCGCATCATCTGCTTGTAGCACTCGACGCCCTCCTCCTGGCGCTTGTCGCGGGCGACTTCGCGCTTGAGGACGAAGCCGCCCTTCGAGCCCACGGGCACGATGACCGCGTTCTTCACCATCTGCGCCTTCATCAGACCCAGCACCTCGGTGCGGAAGTCCTCACGGCGGTCCGACCAACGGATGCCGCCGCGGGCCACCCGGCCACCGCGCAGGTGCACCGCCTCGAAACGCGGGCTGTAGACGAAGATCTCGCGGAACGGGCGCGGCAGCGGCAGCTCCTCGATCGCCTGGGAGTCGAGCTTGATGGCGAGGTAGCCCTTCGCCTTGCCGTCCGCGCCCTTCTGGAAGAAGTTGGTGCGCAGCGACGCCTCGATCAGATTCAAGAAGCGGCGCAGGATGCGGTCCTCGTCCAGGTTGGAGACGGCGTCGAGAAGATCTGCGATCTCACCCTGGAGCGCGGCCGCCGTGGCCGCGGAGTCCGCCGTGCGCGCCGGATCGAACCGCGCCAGGAAGAGATCGACCAGGGCGCGCGCGATCTTCGGATTGCGCCCCAGGGTCTCTTCCATATAGTTCTGGCTGAAGGGGATCTGCGCCTGGCGCAAGTACTTGCACAAGGTGCGCAGGATGGTGACCTCACGGGCGATCAGGCCGGCACGGAGGACGAGCTTGTTGAAGCCGTCGTTCTCCAGCTCGGCGTGCCAGACGCGCTCGAACGCTTCGTGGAACGCCTCGCGCACGCGGTCGAGGTCGACCGGCGCGCCGTCCTCGGTCACCAGGCTGAAATCGCGGATCCAGAGCGGCGGCTGGTTGGCCTCATTCGGGGCGAGGCGGACGTCGTACGGGTTCTCGTCCACCACCTTGACACCCATGTTCTCCAGCATCGGCAGGATGCTCGACAACGGCACCGCGGGCGGCGTGCCATAGACCTTGAAGCGCAGGCACTCCGGCGCGGCGCCGGGCGGGCGGTAGAGATGGAGGGCGAGACCGCCGCTTGCGAGCGCCTCCTCGATGCGCTCGATGTCGAGCACCGCATCCTCGCCGCCGAAGCGGTCCTGGTAGCTTGCCGCGAAGGCGTTCTGGTAGCGGCGCGTGAGGGCCAACCCGGCGGGCTCGCCGCGGCGCGCCACCAGCGCTTCGCGCAGGCGGTCGTCCCACGAGCGCACCACCTCGGCCAGGCTCGCCTCCACCTCATCCGGATCGACCGCCGGGATGTGGCCCGGCTTCGTGGCGACGACGATGTGGACGCGGGCGAGGACCGATTCGGTGATGTGCGCCTGCGAATAAGTCACCGTGCCCTGATAGGCGGCGGCGAGGACGGCGCCGAGCTTGAGGCGCATGTCGGTGTCGTAGTGGTCGCGGGGCACGAAGACGAGACAGGAGACGAAGCGCTCGAACGGATCACGGCGCGGGAAGAAGGCGACGCGCTGGCGCTCCTGCAAATGCAGGATGCTGAGCGCGATGCGGTAGAGCTCTTCACCGGTGATCTGGAACAGCTCGTCGCGCGGATAGGTCTCGATGATGTGGCGCAGGTTCTTGCCGTCGTAGCTGTTGGGCGGGAAACCGGCGCGGTCGATGACCTCCTGGATCTTGCCCTGGAGGAGCGGGATGGAGAGGGGGCTGGCGGCATAGGCGGCGGCGGTGAAGAGGCCCACGAAGAGCCGCTCGCCGGTCACCCGGCCCTGCTTGTCGAAGCATTTGACCGCCACCGAGTCCATGGCCACCGGCTTGTGCACCGTCGAAACGCGATTGGTTTTGTTGATGCGCAGCAAGACCGGTTGGCGGAGGAAATCGCGGACGTCGGGGGGAAGGGTGCCGAGGTTGCGCAGGCCGTCAAAGACCTGCACCGGCTCCTCCCGCAGCAGGCCAAGGCCGGTCTCGGGCAGCACGCGGGCCACCGCCGCGTCGCCTTCGCCTTCGAAGCTGTACTCGCGATAGCCGAGGAACGTGAAGTTGCGGGCGGCAAGCCAGTCGAGGAAAGCGATCCCTTCGCCGATCTCCTGGGCCGCCAGAGGCGGAGGATTCGCCCCCAGCTCGGCGGCGATCTCCTGGCACCGCTCCTTCATCCGCGGGAAATCCTCGACGCTGGAGCGCACGTCCTCCAGCACCTTCAGGATGCCGCTCTCCACCGCCTCCGGCCCGGCCGTGAGCTGGGCGTTGATGCGGATGTGCATGAAGGACTCACGCAACGCGCTGTCCGGGGCCTCACCAGGAGGCAGCAGCGCGGTGAGCCGGCCTTCCGCGTCCCGCCGGACGGTGACGATGGGATGGATCACCAGCAGGATGTCGGCATTCTGGCGGTGCAGCTCGGCCGCCAGCGAGTCGACGAGGAACGGCATGTCGTCGTTGACGATCTCGATGACCGTGTGGCCATTCGGGTCCGGCCGCGACAGCCGGATCTTCGGCGCGCCGGGCGTCCTCTGCTGCCCCAGCTCCCAGAGGGACAATACGGCGCCGATCAGCTCATCGGGCCGGCCGCCGAGGACGTTGCCGAGCACATCGTCCGGAGACACGTGCTCGTAGAACTGAAGACTGAAGAGCCGGACCTCGTCGCCCCGCCCGCCCGCACCTGCCGCGGCCCGCTCGGCGACCTGATCCACCAGCTCGGTCTTTCTCTGCTGCTCCTCCCGCATCAACATAGGCACTCCTCACAGGGCTGCGGTCCACTCAACCGGGGGAGTTTACCGCAGGGGGCGTCGGCCTGCGCCACCGGACAGAGCCCGACTGAGAAGCGACCAGAGCGCCAGGGTCAGAGGAGTACCGCACCGCCGACTGGTGAACCTCTGCCAGGCTCTGCTCTCATGGAACACGCTCGACGACGCTCATGCGCGGTCCGCGTCGCGGTCCAGAGTTGTATCCATCCCGCGAAGGAAGCCGCGCATCTCGCGAATTGGCGGGACTGGGATGAGCTCGATCCGATTCTCGTAGCGGAGGACTTCTAACTTCTCGCCGGGGCGGAGAGCCAGAGCCTCTCTGATCTCCTTCGGTATGACGACCTGGAACTCTGGCGAGAGAGTTACTTGAGCCACATGAGTCCTCCTTTTTGAGAAAGCTATTGTAGCCGGGTGGCCGCCCGGCGTCACCCCTCGGCCCGGCCCCACACACATGGGCCAGAGTGCTACGATGTGTTCATGCGTGCCTTGGATCACGAAATCACGCGCCGGGCAGAGCCATTCGAGGGGATCTCGACGCTTCTGGCTTTCAGATCGAGAGCCCGCAGCACCTGAAAGGCCGGCTGCGTGGCTTACTCGGGCAATTGTGCAAGAGGCGCTTGCACATATCGCCAGGCCCCACAGCGTCGCCATCACGCTGTCGAGAGACTGGAGGCCAAGTCCATGTGGTTCTTCGCCGATAGTTGCCCCACTGGCCTAATTGGGCAGCCGCCTACTGCCCAATTACCCCGGTTCCACTTCGTCACCCCTCAGCAGGACGAAGCGCTGGCGGGATGCGTCACGGATTCCGAGCGGTCGCGGGAGGAAGCTATAGAATGATCGTCACGGAAAATCAACTCGACCAATGGGTCCGCGGTAATGCAAGAGACGCCCAGGGCGTAATTGTTGAGCTAGTTTGGCGCCTCGTCGCCGCTTCAGCCCCTCGACCGAAGGAGCGCCGGTTTCCTCTTGCCGACAGCATGGGGCAGCACGGACCTGACGGACTTTTGGATGTGGAGCTTGCGTTCGACCCTTTCGTGCCTGAGGGCCGCTCATTTTGGGAAATCGGAACCGGATTAAGGGCTGGGGACAAAGCCACTTCCGACTATAGCGAGCTTGTTGCAGCCATACCGGAAGGCGTTAGAAGGGAGTCTACCTTCATGTTCGTAACTCCCCTTTCTGGGCGAAGGGACTGGGAACACACATGGAAGGAGGATGCCCAAGGTGCTTGGATTGAGCAGCGTCGCATGAAAAACGAATGGCGGGACGTTCGGGTCATTGACGGGACAAAGCTGATTGACTGGACCCTTCAGTTCCTTCCCGTGGAGCTGTGGCTCGCCCAGAGACTCGGCATGCCCGCGCAGCAGATCGAGACTCCTGAGCAGCGCTGGAGCTTGACTTGCTCCATTGGTGAACCGCCGCCGTTGAAACCAAAGCTTTTCCTAGCCAATCGGGACGAGGCATGCGCGAAAATTAAAGAGGTGTTCGCCGGAACTACAGTTCAACGTATCTGTTTACCGCCCTCCTGCTCCTCGGTGGGCCCGGCGGGCCTGGGGGATACCAGGTATGCCGAGCGGGAACTTGTTCTCCCTCCAGAGGTGTGGTGTAATTCCCTGTAGAGATGCGGA
>Ga0134124_10000265_pt1 | contig 46766 bp, 40 predicted proteins | sample KB304_FD_96880 | JGI IMG/M metagenome (GOLD analysis project Ga0134124, IMG submission 96880) | Terrestrial soil microbial communities without Nitrogen fertilizer from Kellogg Biological Station, Michigan, USA - KB3-0-4 | ecosystem: Environmental > Terrestrial > Soil > Unclassified ...
CGCTGACATCCAGAACGTCGTCGACCGTGGTCTGGTGCTTGGTCGCGTGTTCGGCGAGGCCCTTCTTCAGGCTCTCGCTGTAGAACTCGAACTTCTTGCTGACGGTGTTGAACTTGCCGCCCCAGCCTTTCTTGAAGCTGTATTTCGCGCCGCTGTACATTCCCTTCTTGCGGAAGTCGGCCCAGCCTTCGATCTTGTCGCCCTTGAGCGGCTCCTTGGGCATCCACAACGGCGCGCTGCTGATCTTGGCGGCGATCTCGGTGAATTCCTTTTCGTTGGTCGGGGTCTTGCCGGTTTCCGGATCCTTGAACGAGGCGTAGTAGTCGAACAAATTCGGGAAACCCTTCGCCTTGAGCTTCTCGGCGAGCAGCCAGACCACTTCGGTCTCTTCCTGTTTGACGTCCCACAGGCGTTTGCCGACCGGCTGCTGGATCGTGGCGTAGCCGTGCAGGTTGCCCATGTTGGTGACGACGGAGAAACCCTCGCTCGTGTTGTGCGTGGCGGGCAGCACGATATCGGCGAACTGCGTCATCTCCGACGCGTTCGTCACCAGATGCACGAAGAACGGCACGGCCGACAGCGCCTTGTCCCAGCGCGACGGATCGGTGGCGGAGAAATTGAAGTTGCTCCAGGTGGAGATGAGCACCTTCACCGCGCCCGGGTCCTTCAGCATGCCGTTGGCGATGTTGTTGGTCACCACGCCGTTGCCGGGCTTGGCGTCCATCATCGCCGGCATGTCCTTGGCGCCGCGGCCGTCGATCTTCTTGTGCTTGCTGTAGCCCTTGGCGATGTCGTCAAGATAAGCGTCGGCGCTCGGGAATTTGGCGGTGGGAACGCTGGAGCTCTGCAGCGTGCCGCCTTCGACGTCGATAGAGCCGAGCAAGCCGTTGAGCGCATGCACCGCCATCGCGGCATAAGTCCCGCGCGGGTTCATGGCGACGCCCGGTCCCATCCAGACGGCAACCTTTGGCGCCGCCTTGCCCATGGCGCGCGCCACGCGGATGGTCTGCGCCGCGGGGATCAGAGTTTCCTTCTCGGCCCAGGCCGGCGTGCGGTCCTTGAGCTCGAGATTCCACCACTTGACCAGGCCGGACGTCTCCTTCTCGACGAAGGCGGCCTCGTCGACGGTCTTGCCGGCGGCGAACAGGTTCTTGCCGTCCTTGAAGTCGCCGACGAATTCCTTATTCCACAGGCCTTCGGTCAGCAGCACATGGGCGATGGCGCCGGCCAGCGCACCGTCGGTGCCCGGCTTGATCGGCAGCCATTCCTGCGCCTTGGCGGCTGAGTTCGACAATCGCGGATCGACGGCAATGACCGTGCCGCGCGCGAGGATTTCGCCGAAGCGGTGGATGGTATTCGGCACCATGCGGTTGGAGGCGAGGGGGTCGGTGCCCCAGGTCACCAGGCATTGCGTGTTGGCGAGATCGTAATCGCGGTAGCCGAAGAAGCCCTGCGTCAGGCCCGGCCCCATCTTTTCGGCTTCGGCGCAGAGGGCGCTGTGCGAGAAGTAGTTGGTCGTACCGAAGATCTTCGGAACGGTGCCATAGAGAAGGTCGGTGGACGTCGAAGAATAGCGGCCACGGATATAGACGAGCTTGTGCGCCTCGTTGTTCTTGCGCAGCTCCAACATCTTGTCGGCGACGATGTCGAGCGCCTCATCCCAACTGATTGGCACGAACTTCGGATCGATGCCGCGCCCCTTCTGAGCGTTGGTGCGCTTCATCGGTACCTTGATGCGGTCGGGATCGTAGGTCTGCTGCGGGATCAGATGACCGCGCGGACAGACATAGCCGTGGTTGGTCTTGCTCAGCGGGTTACCGCGCACGCGCACGGCGCGGCCCTCTTGGACGAAAATCTGAATGGCGCACCACTGCGTGCAGCCCTGACACGCGGTCGAGACCCACTCCCCCTTTGCGGCGGCAGCAGGCTTGCCCTTGCGTAACGCCATGGCGTTGGTAACGGGCTGCGCAGCGAGCGGTATCCCGAGCATCAACAAGCTGCCGGACCCGGCCGACGCCTGGATGAAATTTCGTCTCGTGAGCTTCATGAAGGACTCTCCCTCGCCGCTGTCGTCGAGTACCGCCGCGCGACTCGCTCAATACGAACAGGAGGCACCGACGAAGATCGGGCTATGGATTTTGATGAATCATGTCGAAGAGTAAATCGCATTGATGGGCATCAACGGCGCAAAGCAATTTCTACAATTGCAGGTGCGACATTTTGAGCGTTGGGTATTGATGATCATCAAGCGCGGAGTCGTGTGTCGACTGCCGCGCCCGCTGCATCAGCAGACGTGCAGGTCAAAAAATCGGACTAGCGGTGAGCGTGATTGGACTCATGACCCGCTATCAACACCTTGTCCGTATTCCCGATGAGTACTTGAAGGGATATTCGCCCTGCCCTCGTCCCTTAAGCGCCCCTGACGGCCTATTGACGGTAGCTGCCCTTTCCGATGCACTTCGCCCTCGCTTGTCGGGGGGATTGCATGGTCGACAGTACCATCAGGCGCTCGATCGCGGGCACGATAGGCCTCGCCGCGCTCAGCCTGGCAAGCGCTGCCGGCGCCATCGCGCTGTTTGCGGACGGCAATTGGTGGGGCATCGCCTTGGTTCTTATGGCCGGCGACGCCGGTGCGCGGACTCATAAAATCCGCGCGAGATCCGCTTTGGTCCAAGATCGATCGCCGCCCATCGTCCCTAGATTAATCCCGCGCGCTCCGCGCGACGAATCGCTTCTAGCCGTGTATGCGATTCAAGTTTTTTCAGGACGTGCTGGACATGGTTGTTGACGGTGGAGCGGCTGATGTGGAGCTGCTCGGCAACGATAGTTGTCGTCAAGCCGCCCGCAAGCAGTTTAAGTATTTCGCGCTCGCGATGAAAGGCTCGAGTTGCGATCGGAAAAATGCTTTGGCGCGCCTGTTGCGGCTGCCGTCCCCGCGGACGGTTGAGCTTCCGTCTTCGTAAAATCGCGCACGAGCAATTCGAGACGCTTACGCGTATCGATCTGCCGAACGATATGAATTGAATACGGATTACTGATACTGTCGGCATCGGCGATCAGCACCGAAACATTGCACCATCGCATGCCGTCTGCGGTTTGCATCTGCAGATCGAAGTTTTCGACTGGATGATGGTCGAGCGCGGCCTGTTGAACGACGCAGCAAGGCCCACAGATGCGCCCGAAATCGTCCTTTCCTTGAACGATTTCGTTGCAGCGCTTTCCGATCGCTTGTCGCGCGGCAAGGGCGAACATCGCTTCCGCGGCGTCGTTCCATGCCGCAATGCAACCGCGACTATCGACCGCAAATGATGGATCGGCGGTGTTTTCGATCAGTGCATGAATTTCGCGAAGCTGCATGAAATCGAAGCCATTCGCGCAACATGATTATCAAAATGATGCGTTGTGATCATTGCTTAGGGGAACGGAAAACACAACCCTTGTCATCACTAGGGGACGTCACTGTCAGCCGGCGCCATCGGCAAGCGATTTGCCGAAAGTCAAAAATTTTGATCGCGCTTGGCGTGACGTAAGAGCGACTGGGAGGAATCATGGTCAAGATGCTGCGGCGGCTTTTGCCGCTATTGCCGGCGCTTGTCTTTTTTGTCAGCCCCGTTAGTGCGCAACAGCCGGTTGGATCGCCAGGCCTGAATTTTGGCGATGCGGTTGTTAGCGGATTTTCTGGAACGTTGGCGCCCAATCCGCAGTTACGCGCCGCGAACAAATCCGTAGCCGATCTCACCTTCATCAATCCCGATGGCCCCTCCGCTCGCATTATCGGCCTCGGGCGACCGGGCTATGTCTGGGACGGACGCCTCTTCACCGCTCCGAAGACGTTCGACGTATTCGCAAAAGATGTCGGCCAGGTGTTCGGGATTGCTCTCGATGACGAGACGCCTTCCAACATCTATCTCGGCGCCACGTCCGTTTTTGGTTTGCAGATTGTCGCGCGCGGGCGCGACGGACTCCCCGAGCGCAGGAAGAAAGGCGGTCCAGGCGTCGGCTGGATGAAAGGACAATTCGGACTCGAGCTGCAGGGCGGACCTGGCAGTATTTACAAGATCGACGGTCGGACCGGGGCAGTGACTCTGTTTGCCAATGTCACGCTCGAAGGCGTGCCGAATCCCGGGCCGGGCCTTGGCAATCTCGCCTACGATTCCACGCATAAGCAATTGTTCGTGTCGGACCTTTATACCGGCATGATCCATCGCTTCGCGCTCGACGGCAAAGAGCTCGGCACAGTTTACGATCACGGCGTAACCGCTCGGCCGACGAGGGCAAATCTGCCTGCGCAGCCATTCAATCCGCGCAACCGGCCGAATATCGCCGTCGATCGATTCGATTCCGAAAATCCTAACACTTGGGGCCTTGCCCCTCCGCCGCGCCGGGTCTGGGCGCTCGCCGTCTACGAAGGCCGGCTTTACTACTCGGCGCGGAACGGTGCCCCCACCAACGGGCCGCAAATCTGGTCGGTCGGCATCCAACAAGACGGCAACTTCGCAGCAGACCCGCGATGGGAACTCGACGTTGCCGACGAGCCAGGACCTTACACGGTCTCCGATATCGCCTTCACGCAGAAAGGCACGATGATCCTGGCGCAACGCGCGCCGGTCGCCGGACGCTACGACTATTCTGCGTTCACCGAGCCGGGCGAGCCGCGCGTGTTGCGCTACTCGCTAAAAGACCGAAACGATCCGCCGTCGCCCAGCCGCTGGAAACCGGTGCCCGAAGAATATGCCGTCGGCTTCGCCGGCAAATATCGCAACACCAATGGCGGCGTCGCGCTCGGATACGGCTATGACCAAAACGGCACGCTTCAGCCTGGCGGCTGCGAAGCCGCGCTGTGGAGTACGGCGCAAAACATCCGGAACAATCCCGCCCTGCGCAGCCAGCTTGAGCCCGGTGGACCGACGGTGGTTCACGGCCTGCAAGGCAGCCCGATCGATATGGTGCGCGGCGCCAACGAGCCGCCGTGGACGAGCTACTCCGTCGATTACGACGACACGTTCGACGACCCGCGCGCCAGCGGTCACATGGGCAGCGTGCGAATCCTGACGCAGCCTTGCGCAGGTGCGGTCGCCTCTGCCGTCTCACCAGGGGCAGCCGTTAACCCGCCTTACGGCAGCGGTCCGACATCTCCTCCACCGCCGCCCGTCTGTGTCGGACCAAATTGTTATCCGCCCCCGGAGACGCCGATCAATCTCGCAATAAAGAAAACCGCGGGAAGTGTCACGTTTGATGAAAAGACCGGCTTATGGACTGTCCAATTCAAGCTCGACATCTTTAATGCCGGCAATCCATTCGCTCCGGGAAACTCCATCTCCATCAGCGACCCGATCCCCTCCGGTCTGACCTTCGTCAGCGCGGTCGGCCCCACCCATTGGGCGCCTTGTCCGCCCCCGTCGGGCACACTGAATTGCACTTACAATTTTGGCCCTGGGATATTCAATACCGCAGCGCATCTCGATCAACTCGTCCTAACCTTCACCACCAAGGCTCCGGGCAAGTACGAAAATTGCGCGACGGTTGGGGTTGCTCCAGGCTCCGGTCTGCACGAGACCACGCTCGCAGACAATCGCAGTTGCGACACGGTCGTAATTGAACCGCGGCCAATCGATGTGAAGATCGAGAAAACTGGCAAGATCGTACAGGTAGGGGATTTACCCCAGCCTGGGACCACAAATATTTCGTACTCAGTGGCGGTAACCAATGTCGGGGCTGCATTTTCCGGCAGCGGCGTAATTGTTGTTACTGACAGTCCTCCCGCTGGAGTCACGTTTACGGCGGTCTCGGCAGTTTCTCCTGGGCTCTGGAACCCCTGCCAAATTGTCGCCGGTGCCGTGAATTGTACGTATATCGGGCCTGGGCCAGTCGCTCCGGCGGAATTGCTCGGCACGATTACGATCACCGCTGTCGCGAAAGGCAATGGGCCTTGGACGAATTGTGCAGATGTCGCGATTGCAGCGAAGGCCGGCGTCGACAGCAATCCGAAAGACAACCACAGCTGTGTCACGCTTGAGAAAAAACCACCGGCAAATCAGTGCAAACTTCGGCTGGAGAAATCGTACTCGGGCGACCCCGGTAGCGCGTGGGCTTATGGGTCCAATTTCTGCGCGTACGGAAGCGCCTGCACGTTCAAGATCAAAATTACCAACCTATCGACAACGCCTTGCACCGGCACGATCTTGATCGGCGATGACGCGGGTATGGCGATGAACATTCTTTCTACCGACCTCCCGTGTACTCCCTCGCCGACCGCCATGCCCTTCGTTTGTCCGGCGACAGTCAACATCCCCGGCAGTGGGACGCAAACCTTTACCATCACCGGCCAAATTCCATTGGGAACCCCCCTTGGCACCAACCTTAGAAATTGTTTCGCGGTGAGCAACACGCCGAGCAACCCGGCATCGACGTGGCCAGCCCAAATAATTAAGGATGCCGAGAGCTGCAGCCAGTATCAATCCTGTGCTCAGTCCTGTCACATGCGGCCAGACGACATCGCTAAGTTCGCAATCAAGAAAACACCGAACGCGATGCAATGCGCGCCGGGCGGTCTATGCTCTTACACGATCGAAGTAACGAATCTGGCAGGCACGAACTATCCAGTTTCGTTTATCGACAAAATGCCCCCGGGCTCGACGTTCGTTAGTGTGTCGCCTGCTCCTTGGAGTTGCAATCCGTACTTTAGTGGTCCGCCCGAAAACATCGAATGCAAGCATCCGCCGATCTTCTTTCCGTCGGGCACAGTCCGCACGGTTACCCTTGTTGTGCGATTACCGATTGGCTACTCGCAGCCTACGTTTCAGAATTGTGCGGTGTTTAATACACAGGTTACCCCCCTGGCGGGTCTAATACCCATCCCGATCCTGTGCTTCAGGCTGACGATAAAAGCTGTGTGACGGTCAATGTCACGGCGCCTCCCGCGTGTCCGCCGGGTACAACGCTGCACGGAATGGAATGCATTCGACCGCCAGTCGTATGTCCACCACCGAAAGTATCCGGCTCTGTCGTCGGTCAATGCGTCTGTCCGCAAGGCACAGTGCTCCACGGCAACGAATGTGTGCCGCCACTCGTGTGCGCCCCCCCCGAAAATACCCGGACCGATCGCTGGTCAGTGCATCTGTCCGCCTGGCACCGTGCTGCACGGCAATGAATGCGTGAAGCAGACCACCTGTCAGCCGCCAATGGTTCAGGGACCGGTAGCCGGCGTGTGCATCTGTCCGCCAGGAACAGTGCAGAAAGGTCGCGAATGCGTCCGACAGATTACGTGCAGCGCACCCAAGATTGCGAACGCCAACGGCACGGAATGTATCTGCCCACAGGGTACCGTGCAGAAAGGCCGCGAGTGCGTCCGACAGATTACGTGCAGCGCGCCCAAGATTGCGAACGCCAACGACACGGAATGTATCTGTCCGCAGGGAACCGTGCAGAAAGGCCGCGAGTGCGTACGGCAGACGGTGTGCATCCCACCGGCGAAGCTAAACCGTCGCGGCGCCTGCGAATGTCCAGCGAACATGGTGGCGAGAGGCAATAGCTGCGTCCCGCAGTTGCATCAGCAACCGAGCTTCACGCCCGGATCCGGAAGAACTATCCCAGGCAACGGCCGTGACAATCCTGCTGGTCCGCGCGGCAATGGTCAGGGTGGCGCAACTCCGGAGAAGCGCTAGGGGTGCAACGGCTTAAGTTTGAATGGCTGGCATCCGGCCACTCCGCGTCGTCAATGTCCGCTGCAGCGCGGCCGGTAAGGGGTTGCCCTGCCCTCGTCCCTTACACCGCTGGTGACGGGCTATTGACGATAGCTGCCCTTTCCGATGCACTTCGTACGCTTTGTCGGGGGGATTGCATGGCCGACACGACCATCAGGCGCTCGATCGCAGGCACCATCGGCCTCGCCGCGCTCAGCCTGGCAAGCGCTGCCGGCGCCATCGCGCTGTTTGCGGACGGCAATTGGTGGGGCATCGCCTTGGTTCTTATCGCCGGCGGCGCCGGTCTGGGCGCCTATGTCGGCCCGCAAAGGGCCAAGTGCCCGCATTGCGGCGCCTCAATGTCCGCGGAGTCATCGATCAATCACTGTAAGTCCTGCGGGCAATATGCGAGTGCGGACGGCGGCGCGCTGGTCAAGCTGGCGCCGGACTATATCGACGCGAACGCCATTTTCGCCGTGAGTCTCCATCGCTTGATCAAGCCCGGCTTCATCACCGGACTGCCGACGTCCGATATGCGCGACATCCGTTGGCCGACCATCTGCATGGTCTGCAACGCACCGGCCACGGCAGTCGACCCGGTCGATATCTTCGTCACGCGTAGCACCGGACCGACTCAGATCCGCTTGAAGCTGACGTTTCCTTTCCCGCGCTGCGAGAGCCATCGCATCGGCGCCGATATAGACGACCATGAAGTGTGGCACGGCGACGGCTTCGCGTGCGACCATGCGCAGCTCCGTTTCAAATCGCATCGCTTCTGGCGTGAGTTCTGTCGACTCAACACCATCGATCAGCGCCGGGCGGAATATCAGAGCTGATCTTTGGCTCGCACCTCAGCGACCGGCGTCAAAATGTCGGCTGGGTATCGACTTGCGCCGACCCTTCTGCCCTCTGTCGCTTAAGGTCGACTAAGCTGCCGTCGAAGCGCGGTCGTCATTGTGCACCAACTTCAGCGATCTGTGAGACAACGGCGGGCGCTCGACCTCCCAGTCCGCCATCAGCAAGGCACATCCGGCGAAGAGGCCCCTGCGTGCCGCTCGCCACTCGTCCCCCTCGCCATTGGAGATCGCGCGCGCGATCGCGTCGCTGACGACCACGCGCAGCCGGGTCAGCTGCGTCACGCGGACCAAGCCGGTGTTGAGCAGCCGCATATACGTAATGCGCAGGGCTCGCTCAAAGAGCTTCACCTGATCATCGTCGAGAACGAGTTGAAACTGGCTCATCATGGTCCGAACAACCATGCATTTGCCTTAAAGGTTCCCGGCTTGACCGATTCCCCGATCACAACTCATTGAGGCCTATGCATCTCGCGCGCGGCTCGGAACGAGTAGGTTTTGAGCACGTTTTGCGAGTATGGCACACAGCTCACAAGCCCCCGAGCAGAAATCGAAACGACGCGCGCTGCGAAGCAGCCTCGATGCGCAGCTCCGCGCCTATTGGCGGGGAATACGCCAGCAAGCGGAGCCGGATGATTCTTTTTACCAGCGGTTGAATGCGCTCTTTGTGCCGCAGCAACTTGAAAAGCCGTCCGGCTGAACGACGCGTTAGAGCGCGCGGGCGTTCATGCAAAGCCGAACAGACTAAAAGTGAAGACGATCGATCGGCATCGATTGGAGGCGGAACCGCCGATTGCGCGAAAAGCGTTCCGTCCGACTCGCAGACAAAAGACGCGGTGACCCGCTAGGCCGACTTCGACACAGCAAGCCCGGTCACCGTGTCGATCTGGGTGCCGTCCGTCAGCGTCATGATGTTGTTCTTGGTGTCCAGATAAGCGCCATTCGCCATCTGAATGATGGAGGCGGGATCGACGTATTTCGCGCCGGTCGTCGTATCGTATTGCGTCCCGTCGGACATGGTCATCAGGTTGTTATTCGTGTCGATGTAGGAGCCATCCGGGAAGTAGATGAAGGGATCGAGCGTGTTCTGCAGCGACACCATCTGCTGCTGCGCCGCCAGGCCCTCGAGTGCGTCTTGCAGCCGTTTCTGATTGAGCACCCGGGCGTTCTCGATGCCGATCTGCGCGTAGAAGACCGATGCGCTGGAGACCCGGCTCTGGGCGATGGTCGCGAAGTCGAACGAGCTCTTCCTGCTGTTGCTCAGGAAACTGCCGATGCTGCCATCGGTCGCGCTCGCCAGCATACCGAGCAAACCGCCCTGGTTCTGGGAATTCTTGATGGCCGTGACGGCGCCGGCAAGCCAGCCCGAGGCGCCGCCCGATCCGAGCGACGCGTAATAAGCCGTGTCCGACGAATTGATCATGTCAGGTCAACGCACGCCTCGCCCGCGATGACACTAGCGCGCGGCCGTTAACAAACCTTGCTTGGTTATCGAATTGCTAGCAGCGCTTGCGGCTCGATTTTTTCCTCCGGGATTATCCTTAGAGGGCGTGCCTCATCGGTGGGCGCCGCGTGCTAAGCGCGCGAATTCGTTGTGCAATTCGCAAGGCTTACAACTGCTTATAGCGATCAATCGACCCTTCATTAACCATGTTCTTTTACGGGCCGTTGGGAGGGCTCATGCGATGACATCCGCCGGTCCTTTGGATCGACACGTGTGTAACTGCCAGTACGGCAAAGTCACCAGAAAGGTACTTTCAGATGTCCGACATCGTGCTTTCTTCCTCAGTGCGTTCGAACCTGTTGAATCTGCAGCAGACTTCGGACCTCATCGCCTCCACCCAGGCGAAGCTTGCCACTGGCAAGCGCGTCAACTCGGCCCTCGACAATCCGAACAACTACTTCACCGCCCAGGGCCTCGATAACCGTGCCAACGACCTGAGCAACCTGCTGGACTCGATGTCCACGGGCATCAACACCATTCAGGCCGCCAACAACGGTATCTCGTCGATCACCAAGCTGGTGCAGTCCGCCCAGTCTCTCGTCAGCCAGGCGCAGCAGACTTCGGACACCACGGTCCGCGCCAGCCTTGCCAGCCAGTTCGACGCGATCCGCACGCAGATCACGCAGCTCGCGGGTGACTCGGGCTTCAACGGCACCAACTTGCTCAACGGCAACAGCCTCACCGTCACGTTGAACGAGTCGGGCTCCTCGAGCACGACGGTCACCGGCGTGACCGACACCGCTGCCGGCCTTGGCGTCAATGCCACGACCAACAGCTGGGCCGACACGACCGCGATCTCGGCTTCGGGCACCGAGTTGACTGCCGCCCTGGCGACCTTGCGTTCGCAGTCCCAGACCTTGGGCTCGAACCTGTCGACCGTGCAGATCCGCCAGGACTTCACCAAGGCGACGATCAACACCCTGCAAGCCGGCTCGTCCGCCCTCACCCTGGCCGACTCGAACCAGGAAGGCGCCAACCTGCTCGCCCTGCAGACCCGCCAGCAGCTGTCCACGACGGCTCTGTCGCTCGCTTCGCAGGCCGATCAGAACGTGCTGCGCCTCTTCCAGTAAACCCAAGCTACCGGGTCTACGAGAAACGGCGGCCTTCGGGCCGCCGTTTTTTTTTCAGGCGGCTTCGCCTGGACTCAATTTGATCTTAACTATCCGCTGGCAAAACTATCGTCATGCACACCGCCGCGCGCCTTTATAAAGCCGTTTCCGAAAAGATCGCTTCGCCCCGCTCGACCGAAGCGGACCTATTGGTGCAAGCCGCCCTGCGGCTGCAAAAGGTTCGCGACAACTGGCAAAGCAACAAGATCTCCGAACTCGACGAGGCGCTGCGCTACAATCGCATGCTCTGGACGATTTTCACGTCGGCGGTGACGAAGACCGAGAACCCGCTGCCGAACGAGATCAAGCAGAACGTGGCCAATCTTGGCATTTTCGTCATGAAGCAGTCGCTCGCTATTCTGGCCGAGCCCAAGCCGGAAATGATTTCGGCGCTGATCGATATCAACCGCAATCTGGCCGCCGGCCTCGCCGAACCGGCCTGATCCCTACCATTGTATTGAAAATCGGCTTGAGCCGCCGCGCCGTTACAGGCTGGCGTAGGCGTAGTTCTTGAGCTTCTCGCGATAGCGCTCGACCGGGAAGGAAATCGACGCGCGGCTGCGCAGATGCGGCACGCGGTCGATGTTCATCGCCTGCTTGAGCTTGCGGATATAAAACAGCTCCTCGCGCGTCTGGATGCCGAACGCGGCGAATTCCCCGATGCCGTCCTGCAGTTCGCGCTCGCCGATCGTTTCGTTGAAGCGGGTCTTCCAGGATGAGCTTTCGGGCGTAGCGTCGAGACCGGCGCCCTCCCCGAACGGCACCTTGGTGCGATGGCGGATCGCTGACGGAAGCTCGTCCGGATACAGGCTGTAGATATCGCGCAGGACGCGCTTGCCGACCAAATTACCGGCAACCTCGCCGACCAGGCCGGACGGGTCAACGTTCAAAGCGTAGTGCACGACCGACGGATCGAGGAACGGCTCGCGCGCCTCGACACCGTGATGCATGGCGCAACGGTCGACCCGCTGCAGGCTGATACGATGCATCAGGTTCAGGCACTCATTGCGCAGCGTGTTGCCGATCTCGACATTGTCCTGGAAAGCGATCTCCAGCGGCGGGTAGCCGCAGAACAGCTCGTCGGCGCCCTCCCCGCACAGCGCGACGCGGAATCCGTCTGCATTCATCCGCTGCGACACCGCGAGCGAGCAGACGGCGCCACGCACCAGATTCGGCTCGAAGGACTCGGTGACCGCCACGACGTCGTCGATGAGCGCAAAGACCTGATCGCTGTCGGCGTCGAACGGCACACAGCGCAGATCGAAACCGGTCTTGTCGGCATAGGCGGCCGCGTAGCGATAATCGGGCGCCGTTTCGCTGCCGACGAAGTAGCCCGGTGTTTCCGGGCGGTAGCGGCGCGCATAATGCGCGATCAGCGTGCTGTCGATACCGCCGCTGAACATCACGGCAACCGGCAGTCCGAGCGGCAGCCGCGAGCACACCGCATTGTCGAGTAGAGCATCGAGCGTGCGCGGTTCGGCCGGCAAGGGCGCCAGCGTCGGCGCAGCGACCGGCGATTTGAACGGTGCGCAGGCCTTGCCGGTGAACACATAACCCGGCGGCAGCAGCATTACGTCGCCGCTCTCGACCGTGTTGAGCAGCGGCCGCATCTCGGAGCAGAACAGGAAGCCGCCGGATTGCGACTGGATGACGTAGAGCGGTTTGACGCCGAACATGTCGCGCGCGGCGAGGAAGTTGCCGGTCGCTGTATCGACCGCGACGAAGGCGAACATGCCGACCAGGCGCTCGAGCGCGGCCGGACCCCAGGTCTGCAAGGCGTTGGCCAGCACCTCGGTGTCGGATTCCGTCTTGAACGGAACGCCGGCGGCCTCCAACTCGGCCCGCAGCGCCATGTAGTTATAAATCTCACCATTGAATGAGACCGCGATGCGTCCGTCAGACGAGACCTGCGGCTGCACGGCGTGCTCGGCATCGACGATGCGCAGCCGGCGCGTGCACATGGCGGTGTTCGCTTTGGGCGAGAAGACCGGGTCGGTGATGTCGCCTCTGTGCAGGATGCCGTCGATCAAGCTCCGGACGACGGCTTCACAATCGGGCCAATCGATCGCCACCGCGATTCCGCACATTGTATTGTCCTTGAGGGAGAACCAGCACGCACCCGCCTCCGTCTCCGCGTCTCGGGAGGCGCTTTGGCCGCAATGGCCATGCGCCGCACTGTTCCACGGAAAGCGTTAACCATGCGTTTCAAAGACCTGGAAAGGGCGTTACGACTTTACCTCCTCGTAACGTTTTCCTGAAACTCCTGCTTGTGGGCTGGCGATTTTAACCCTCTGTCAACCCTAACAATCCATTATCGCCGCCAACGATTTGCATCCTTGCAGGCAGGAGATTGCCATGAGTGACATTGTTCTTTCCGCCAGCGTTCGCTCTAACCTATTGCAATTGCAGCAAACTTCTGACCTAATTGCCAGCACGCAGAACAAACTCGCGACCGGACGGCGCGTCAACTCCGCGCTCGACAATCCGATCAACTACTTCACCGCGCAGAACCTCTCCACGCGCGCCAACGACCTGAATTCGCTGCTCGACACGATGTCGACCGGCATCAACACCATCCAGGCGGCCAATAACGGCCTCACCTCGATCACGAAGATGGTGCAGTCGGCGCAGTCGCTGGTCAGCCAGGCGCAGCAGTCGTCGGACCCGACCACCCGGGCCAGCCTCGCCGCCCAGTTCGACGCGATCCGCACCCAAATCACTCAGCTCGCCAGCGATTCCGGTATCAACGGCATTAATCTGCTGAACAGCAATAACCTCACCATCACGCTGAACGAAAGCGGCACCTCGACCGTCACGATCAACGGCGTTGACGATTCGGCGGCCGGCCTGGCGATCACCGCCTCGACCAACAGCTGGGCAAGCGCCAGCGATCTCACCGCTGCCGGTGCGGACCTCACCGCCGCCCTCGTCACCCTGCGCTCGCAGGCCCAGGCACTGAGCTCGAACCTTCAGACGGTGCAGGTGCGCCAGAACTTCACCAAGGCGATGATCAACACGCTGAACACCGGCGCCGACAGCCTCACGCTGGCCGACAGCAACGAGGAAGGCGCCAACCTGCTCGCCCTGCAGACCCGCCAGCAACTCTCCACCACCGCGCTGTCGCTCGCCTCTCAGGCCGATCAGAACGTCCTGCGCCTGTTCAAGTAATAGCGTCGTCAGGCTAATTAGCCGACGCCGCAGAACGCGGCTTAAGCCGCAGGGAGCGGCATCGCATGGGCCTGAAGGTCGAACTCAAACCTGGCGAGCGTTTCATCCTCGGCGAATGCCTGATCACCAACAGCGATCAGCGCACGCGGCTGCTGGTCGAAGGCCACGCCCCCATCCTGCGCGAAAAAGACATCATGACGCCGGCCGCGGCCGATACGCCGGCCAAGCGCCTCTATCTGGTCGTGCAACTCATGTACACGGCACGCAATCCCTCCCTGCATCATGAAACCTATTTCACGCTCATGCGCGACCTGGTGCAGGCCGCGCCGAGCGCGTGGAAACACATCGTCGCCATCAACAACTGCATCCTGGCCGACGAGATGTACAAGGCGCTGAAAAGCGCCAAGGCCCTGATTGAATACGAGAAGGAGCTCCTCGCCCATGCAACACGCGGCGCAAACCTACGGTCAGATCGCAGCAAAGACGGCAAGTCCGCGTGATCTGGAGGCCGATCTGCTGCTGGCCGCCGCGGCCAAGCTGCAGGCCATCCGCGACTCCTGGGACGCGAAGCGTTCGGAACTGGACGCGGCCCTGCTCTATAACCGCAAGCTATGGTCGATCTTCGTCACCTCGGTGACCAGCGACGAAAACCCGCTGCCGGCGCCGTTGCGCCAGAACGTCGCCAATATCGGCCTCTTCGTCTTCAAGCAGACGCTGACCGCCATGATCAATCCGAAGCCGGAAAGCCTCGGCTCGCTGATCAGCATCAATCGCGAGCTCGCCGCCGGCCTGATGGGCCGCGCCTGACGAGCTCCGCGGCGCCTAAACGAAAAAAAAACCGCGGCCAGGCCGCGGTTTTTTTATGCCTCGCGTATGCCGGCGGCTATCGGAGGTAGTTGATCAGGTTGGTCTGGAACAGCATCGCCGTGGTCTGCATCGAGGCCTGCATGCGCGTCTGCAGCGCGAGGATGCGCGCGCCGACCTCTTCGTTGGAGACGCCGACAACCTGCTGCAGGAAGTCGCTGAGCGTGCTGCTGGTCTGCTGGTGCCGGGTCTTGGCGGCACTCATGGCGGTCTGCGCGTTGGCGAGATCGACCGCGATGGTGGTGAGGGTTTGGTTGCCCGGCTGGCCGACGATATTGGCGGTGAGCCGCTGGTCAAGCTCCCGGCTGAGATCCGCCGCGTTCGGGTTGCCGGCCGACACTGTGACGGCGGCGAGCGTGGCGATGTTCTGCACCAGACTGCGGATGCCGTCCTCGTTGGCGCGCACGCCATAGGCAACGGAGAGGTTCTGATCGACGCGGGCCGTCGCCGTCGAGCGCGCTGGATCGCTCCCGGTTTCGCCCGTGTACCAGATCACCGTGTTGTTGACGGTGCCGGCGGTGACGGCGGTGGCGCTGGTGAAAGGCGGTCCGGCAACCCGCTGCGGCGGATTATTGGCGTCGGCCGAGAAGAAGTCGTTGGAGGCCGTCACTGCCGAAGCCGCCGTCAAGGCGCTGCCGGCGACGTTGCCGACCGCAGTCGTGAGCGCGGCCTGCAGGTTGGTCGCGGTAGCGGTCGTCGTCGCGCCGATGGTGAACTGGTTGGCGCCGGGCGGCGAGGTCGTGGTCGCGGTCAGCGTCAGGGTCGAGGTCGTCCCGTCCGGCAGGTTGAAGCGCACGGTCAGGCTGTCGCCCGCATTGGGATTGCCGCCGGAGAGGTCGACCGATAGCCCGGCCGGCGAGCCGCTCGGGCCGCTGACGGTCGCATTGGTCAGCGTCGACGTGACAGAAGCGAGCTTGAGGCCGAAGGGCGAGACCGCGTCTTCGGCAAGCGACACCGCGGTGGCGCTCGGCGGGCCGATCGCAAGCAGGCCGAGCCCGTCGGCGCCGAGATCGGCTTGATTGCGCTCGGCGATCAGCTGCTTGAGACCGGCCTGCCCGCCATTGCCGTTGAGGATATGGTCCATCGACTCGACCGCCGGCGTATCGGTCGCGCGTCCGGAAAACAGATAGTGGCCGCCGGCGTCGGTGTTGAGCAGTCCAAGCAGCTCGTCGAGCGATGATTGCGCGGTCTGCTGCGCGGCGCCGGCGCCCGCCACGGGATCGGTGGTCCTGGCCTGCGCGATGGCCGCTTTCACCGCGCTGCCGAGGCCGGTCATGCGCGTGAGCGCTACGTTCATCAGGCTGATGCGGTTGCCGACATTGTTGATGGCGTCGTCGTAGCCGCCGATCGCGGCGAGTTGCGCATTGAGGCTGACTGTGATGCCGCGATTGAGGCCGAGCCCGGCATAAGTTTCCGACTTCTGCCCGGTCGAGAGCTGGCGCTGCAAGTCGTCGAACTGCGTGCGCATCGCCACCAATTGCTGGATGGACTGGCCCGAGTAGCCGCCGATGGTGGAAACGCTCATTCCGGCCTCACATATGCAGCAGCGTGTCGTACATGTCTTTCACCGCCGAAAGTACACGTGCGTTGGCCGCGTAAGAGTTCTGCAGCGTCAGCAGATTGGCCATCTCCTGGTCGACGTTGACGCTGGCGCTCTGGTTGAAGCGCTGTTGCAGCGAATTAAGCACCACGTCCTGGCCCTGCTTGAGATTGTTGGCGGCATCGGCCGCCTCGCCCTGGTGGCTGATGACCTGGCGCAGATACGTGGTAATCGACCCAGTGAACGGTGCCTGCGCGGTGCCGATGCCGGTATCGGGCGAGAATTGCCGTGTGCTCCGCACGAGCTGTTGGAAGATGAAGTCCGGCCGCGTGCCGTCGCCGGCCGCAACGCCCGGCGCATAGCCGATGAGCTTGGCCGGATCGTTGACCAGCGCGCCGTTGACCGCGATGCGGCCGGAAAGTCCGATCGTCTGCGCGCCGAGCTTGCCGAACGCCCCGCTGAACGGCGTCGAGCCGTCGGTGAAGAACGGCAGCGCCGCGCTGCCGCCGGTGAGCGAGGTTTCGGTGACGGTGGTGGAGACGCCGTCCACGTGCACGATGTTGCCGGCGCCGTCATTGAGCAGGCGCAGCGTGGTGCCGCCCGTCGTCGAGGCTACCATGCCGGTGGTGGCGATGGCGGCGTTGATCTCGCCCCAGACCGGTCCCATGCCGCTGGAGAAGTCGATACCGACCACCTTGTCGCTGGGGCTGGCGGTGGCGCTGTCCGACAGCGGCAGCGCCGCAGGATCGTCCACGCGCACCAGCGTCAGCGTGCGCGGCGTATGCGTCAGCCCGTCGGTGTAGTTGATCGTGATGCGGTTGCCGGCCGACAGGTTGCCGATGTCGATATCGAAGCCCTGCTGCAGACCGGAGGTGACCGCCGTGCCGGGAGTGGTCTTGTCCGACAGCGACGACGCCATCGCCGCGGCCAAGGCGTCGATCTGGTTCTGGGCCTGCACCAGATCCTCGTCGCGCATCTGCAGATAGGCGGCGATCTGGCCGGAGCGGATGGAGTTCGACTGGATCAGGTCGACCGAATTGCCGTTCGGCGTCGTCAGCGTCAACGTACCGACGCCGCGCTGCGTCGGATCGGCGCTCCAGAGTTGCGTCGGCGTCATGGTGCCTTGCGCGTCGAAACCGAGCCGCGCGGCCGTGGTGCCGACAAGCTGCACGCCGGAATTGGTGAACACTGAAATCTGGTCGTTGCCGGTCTTGACGACGGTCACGTCCATCAACTGCGAGAGCTGGTCGATGGCCGAGTCGCGCTGATCTTGCAGCGTGGCGGTGGCGCTGTCGTTGCTGCTGCTGCCGGCGATGCGGGCGTTGAGCGAAGCGATCTGCTGCATCGCCTCGTTCGCCTTAGCCACCGCGTCGGCGATGCCGAGTTCGGCGTTGCCGCGCAGGTTCTGGATGCTGTCGCTGGTCTGATTGAGCTGCTGCGTAAAGAGTTGTGCGGCGCTGATCACCGAACTGCGTGCGGCCGGATCGTCGGGGCTCGTCGCCAGCGTCTGCAGCGCGGTGGTGAAGTTGTTATAGACTGACTCGATCGTGTTGGCGGAGCCGGGCTGGCCATAGACGTCCTGCAATTGCTGGAACATCTGCGCGCGCGTGTCGGCATACGAGGCGCCGGAGTTCTCCGTGCGCAACTGCCGCTGCACGTAGTAATCGAGCTGGCGCTGCACGTCGCTGATGCGCACGCCGATACCGGTGTTGTTGCCGGCGGTGGCGATCTCGTTGACGGTTTTGCGGACATAGCCCGCCGTATCGGCATTGGCGACGTTGGCGGCAACGAGCGACAGCGCGGACTGATTGACCCTCAGTCCGGACATCGCCGCCGAAAGTGCCTGGCTCAGGCTCATAACCGGCCGCCGTTCCTGTTACCGCACGTCCTGCGCCACGCTCAGCGCAGCATGTTCAGGAGGTCCTGAACCATCTGGTTGCTGGTCGTGATCACGCGGGTATTGGCCGAATAGGCCTGCTGCGTGACGATCAGCTTGGTGAATTCGTCGGCGATGTCGGTGTTGGAGCCCTCGAGCGAGGACCCGACGATCGAGTCCGAGGAGATGTAGGTCGGGCCGCCGGATTCCGCGGTCTCCGAGAACGCGCCGCCGTCCAGGCGCTTGAGCAGGTTGGCGCCGTTGAAATTCGCCAGAGTGATTTCGGCAAGATCGATGGTGCGGCCGTTCGAGTAAGTGCCGACGATACGGCCTTTATCGCTCACCGCCACCGACTGGAGCTGGCCGGCCGGGAAGCCGTTCTGCTGCAACAGGTTGACCTGCGCATTACCGTTGGCATCGGCAAACTGGGTGATGCCGCCGGCGCTGTGCGCGAGCTGGATGTTACCGAGCGCGACGCCGTCGACAGTAACATTGGCGAGCGTCAGCGAATTGACCGGCGGGTTGAGCTGGCCGTTGGCGTCGAAGGTGTAATTCACGCCGGCATTGGCCCAGGCCGGCTGCGTACCGGTCGCGGTCGAGTTGGTCTGGTAGAACAGGTTCCAGTTATCGGCATGACCGGCACCGAGCGAGGCGGCATCGGTCTTTGCCCAGCGCAATTGAACGTTCACCGCCGCGCCGGTGGTGTCGTACACGGTGAGCGCGCCGCCGGCGATCGACTCGTTGAGGAAGGTGCTGACGTCGTTCGCCACGACGGTGCCGTTCGACGGCAGCGCAACGGGCGTATTAATGCCGAAGTTGCTGGCGGTGGCATCGCCGCCGATGGTGATCGTGTCGGTCGAGTTGGCGGCGGTGACGGTGATGTTGCCGTCGGTCGGATCGGCCGAGGCGATGCCGCCTGTAAGCGAGGCCAACGCGGCGTTCAGTTGCGCCAGCGTGGCGACCTGACCGACACCGGTGCCGAAGGTAACGTTGAGCGTGGCGTTGGAACCGACTGTGACGGTCATGTGCTGACCGGTGGAAGCAACGCTTTGCGTCAGCAGGTTGGTGGCATTCGTGGTGCCGGAGGAGAGGCCAAGTTCTCCGAGCAGCGACAACGTGCTGGTGCTGCCGATGGTGATGTTGGTCACCGCGTCTGGCCCGGTGAGCACAAGATGGTTGGCGCCATTGATTGACGCGGTCACGCCGGTGGTCCCGGTCAGCGCATTAATGGCCGCAAGCACGGCCGCACCGTTGGCGCCGGCGGCAACGGTGACGGGCGTGCCGTTGATGTCGAGGGTGCCGCCCGCCGAGCTCAGACCGGTGAGCGACTGCGAGCCGGTGCGGCTCGCCGCCGCGTCGGCCTGGACGGTTGCGCCGCTGCCGAGAATCTTGGCGGCCGCGACGGCGCCCGCTACCGGATTGGCGGAAAAGTTCGACTGGTTCAGCAATTCGGAGCCCGGCACCTGCGTGCTGTGGTCGGCGGTGAATGGATAGCTCGCGAGGTTGGCGCGATACTCGATCTGCGTCGTGGCCTGCGCCGGCAGGAAGCCGTTCTGGAACTGCAGCACTTGCGGGACGCTGCCGGACAGGTTGCCGGTGATCGAGTCGATCGGAATGCCCATGAGGTAGTAGCCGGCGCCGTTGACCAGGTAACCGTTCTGGTTCACCTGGAAATCGCCGCGCCGGCTGTAGAGATCGACGCCGCTGAACGACGGGCGGTTGTCGGTGAAGCCGTCCGGCTTCTGCACGACGAAGAAGCCCTGCCCGTTGATCGCCATGTAGGTCGACACCGACGCGCTCTGGATGTCGCCTTGCACCGTGTTGGTGGCGGCGGACTGCGCGATGACGTTGCCGGCAAGCTGCTGGGTCGGGATCGAGTCGGGGATCAGATCCTCGAAACTGGTGTCGATGCGCTTGAAGGCGGTGGTCTGCGAATTGGCGATGTTGCCGGAAATGTTCTGCAGGGCATAAGCCTGCGCCCGCATTCCCGTCACCGCCGTGGTGAGAGCACCGAAGATACCCATGAGCCGTTCTCCACTGGCATGGCTGAGGCACGCTTTGGCCCCGCCAGACACGATCCGTCGGCGAGCGCGTCGCAATCCACATGCCACGGAGAAAGACTAGTTATTTCAATTCGTTATCAAATTGCGTCGAGGCCAAGGGGCGGTCCCTTCCTGCCCACAGCCGGCAGTTTTTGCCGAGCCGGCTACCCGCGGACGGCACGCTCGAGCAGATCCTCGAGCGCCGTGATGACGCTGTGGTCGCGATAGACCTTGGGCTCGGCCTCACGCATGCGCGCCTTCAGCGCCTGCCGCTCGGCGTCGCCGGTGGCGAGCCGCGCGGCGATGGCGACGTAGTCGTCGAGCGTCGCCGCGATGGTATCGGTGACACCCATCATGCGCAGCACGGCCGCGCTGTGCCGCGCCCGCATCAGTCCGCCTTCCAGCGTGACGATCGGCAGATGGTGCGGCAGGCTTTCCAACGCCGAGTTGCAGCCCGACCAGCCGATGCTGTCGAGGAACACATCGCACTGCCCGGTCACCGCGACGAACTTGTCTTGTGTCATGCGCGCGAGATGCAGGCAGTGGTTCTTGGCGTCGAGCCCCTCCGCGGCAAAGGCGCGCGCCAGCCGCGCCTCGAACAGGTCGTTCACTGGCCCACCGTCACCGTAGCGCAGGAACACGAATTGCGCGCGCGGCGCACGCTTGGCGATTTGCGCGAACACACGGTCGTATTGCGGCAGATATTTGTAGAGCGACTGGCCGCACCAGAAGGCGACCGCATCCTCTCGAATGCCGAGTTCGGCGCGCGTGACGGCAATCGGCACCGCCGCGACGGGCTCGTAATAGATCGACAGGTTCGGCAGCCGCACCAGCTTTTCGCTGTAGAGGGCCTGCGCGTCCGGCGGCTCCATGCCGTCGCTGGAGAGGAAATAGTCGAGGGTCGCTAAGCCGCTGGTCTCCGGGTGGCCCCAGGAATTGCACTGCACCGGCGCCAGTCGCTGCGCTGCAAGCGGCAGGGTCACCGTATCCATCAACAGGCCGGGATAGATCAGCACATGCGGCGCGTCGGCGAGAATCTCGCGGCGCCAGGCAGCGACGTCGGACTCGCGATGCACGAAACGGTCGCACATCGCCGCCGCGATTTCGGTCTCGGCGTCGCGCTGGCGGCCGACGTGGTAGCCGAACAGCTTGAAGCGCGTCCGGTCGAACTGGCTGAGCCAGCCCTTTATCGGGATTTTCCAGTTGGAATGCATATTGAAGAAGGCGCTGACGACGCCGACGCGGATCGGCTCGCCCGGCGCCGGCGGGGGCGGCAGCGGTGCGGCGTCCGGAAACTGCCGCTGCACGATGCCGCTCACCATGGCGCCGTAGAGCGCCTGTAAGTCGCGGTCGTCCTGTCCCTGATAGGCGAGCAGGAACGGATGCTTGGCATCAAGCGCCTTGACCAGGTCGCCTTGCAGCCGCCCCGCGGCAACGTCCGCGGCCAGCGCTTGCAGCTTCCCGGCATAGGCCGCGCGGCACTGCGCGATCTCGTTCTCGTCGGCATAAAGGATCGGCAACTCGGCCATGCAGGACGCGATGCGCGCTTCCGCATAGTCCGGCCGCAAGGCCACCGCCTTGGCGAAATCGGCCGCCGCTTCGGCATTGCGGTTGAGCTCGATCAGCACCTTGCCGCGGTCGTAATAGGCCTCGGGGTCATCCGCCGCTGCTCCGATGCGCTGATCGAGCAGCGCGGCCGCGTTGTCGAAGCGCTTGAGCGCGCCGAGCACGTGGATGCGATTCTTGCGCGCGTCGACGTGGTTCGGATTGAGCGCGAGCGCGCGCTCGTAGCAGGCCAACGCGTCGCTCAATTTGCCGAGCGCTTCGAGCACCGCGCCGCGATTGTTGTGCGCCCCGCTGTGCTTGGGCTGCAGCGCCAGCGCGCGGTCGAAGCTCTTGAGCGCCTCGTCGTAGCGGCCGAGCGCGCGCAGCGCGGTGCCGAGATTGTAATGCGCCTCGGCGTAGTCGGGCTTGATGGCCACCGCCTTGCGCAGACTCTCCACCGCCTCCTCGTGGCGGCCAACGGTCGACAACGTAGCGCCGCGATTGTTGTGCGCCTCGGCGAACTTGGACTTCTGCTTGATCGCTTGATCGAAGCTCTCGATCGCTTCGCCGTGGCGCTGCAGTGCGTTGAGGATGAGACCGTAGTTGAGCAGGATCTGCGGCGACGGCTTGCGCGCCTGCATCGCCGACGACATCAGCCGCAAGGCGACCGCCGGCTGGCCGTGCGCCAGCTTGGTCAGCGCCATCATCTGCAGCGCGTCGATATTGTCCGGCCGCACTTGCAGGATGGCGGCATAAAGCCGTTCGGCCTCGGCGAGCTTGCCTTGACGGTGGAGGTCGAGCGCCTGCGCCAGCGCCTGCGGCACATTGAGCGGCTGGGCGGTGGATGAAACCTGCGGCATGACGGCCCTCTGCCGAGGGGTAAGCAAGCCGCCGCGATTCGGCTAGCCGAATTCCGCTAGACCGAGTTGCTGCGCCGCTTTACGAACTCCCGCGCGCCTCCGGCACGAACTTCAGTGCCACGCCGTTCATGCAATAGCGCAGGCCGGTCGGCTTCGGCCCATCGTTGAACACGTGGCCGAGGTGGCCTTCGCAGCGGCTGCAATGTACTTCCGTGCGCGACATGAACAGCGAGCGGTCGGTTTTGGTCCCGACCGCGTTCGGCAGCGGCTCATAGAAGCTCGGCCAGCCGGTCCCGCTCTCGAACTTGGTGTCGGAGGAGAACAGCGGTAGCTCGCAGCCGGCGCAGGCGAAGGTGCCCTTGCGCTTCTCTTTATTCAGCGGGCTGGTGCCCGGCCGTTCGGTGCCGTGCGCGCGCAACACCATATACTGTTGGGCGTTGAGGCGCTGCCGCCAGTCCATATCGGAAAGTTTCTTGAAGTCGATGGTGTCGGTGGTGCTCATCGGTGCTGCCTTGCCGGATGTGGTGAGGGCGAGCGCGCCAAACGCGGCCCCGGCCTTAAGAAGAGAACGGCGATCGATCATCGGGCTTTTCCTCACGATTTGGGTGCGCCCCAGACTTGCTCGAGCCGCTGATCGCGTCCGCAATTCCAGCGGTAGAACTTATATTTGGTCGCGTTCTTTTTATAGAAGTCCTGGTGATACTCCTCCGCCTTGTAGAACGGGCCGGCGGCGGCGATCTCGGTATAGATCGGCTTCTTCAGCTCCTCTTCCACCTTCTTCTTGGAGGTTTCGGCGAGCCGGCGCTCCTCGTCATTGCGCACGAAGATCGCGGTACGATACTGGTTCCCAGTGTCGCAGAACTGACGATCCTTCACCGTCGGGTCCACCGTGCGCCAGTAATAAGCGAGCAGCCTCTCGTAACTGACCTTGCCCGGGTCGTAGACCACTTCCACCGCTTCGGCGTGCCCGGTACGGCCGGCCGACACCTGCTCGTAGGTCGGATTGGCGACCGTGCCGCCGATGTAGCCGGAGGTGGTGGCGATCACGCCCGGCACCTTGTCGAAGTCGGCTTCCGTGCACCAGAAGCAGCCGCCGGCAAAGACCGCGACCGCCTGCCCCGGCTGCGTCTGCGCGCTGGCGCCGAAGGATGCGGCAATTGTCAGAGCCAAGACTGCGAATAAGCGAACCATCTGCAACCTCCCGATGCCGTCACAATACACCCCGCGCGGGCCGCGGTTATTCAACTCACGATCACCGGCCCATCACGCTTGTGCGAGGGTCGCAGGGCGCGAAGATGGCGACCGATTTTCGCATAAGGCCATACTTGCCGGGCCCGCCTCCCCTGCTCTATGCCTGAGGCGAAAGCGAGGAATTGCATGCGTTTTGAAGGCACCGAAGGCTATGTGGCGACCGACGATCTCAAGGTCGCGGTCAATGCAGCAATCACCCTGGAGCGGCCGCTGCTGGTGAAAGGCGAACCCGGCACCGGCAAGACCGTGCTGGCGCTGGAAATCGCCAAGGCGCTGGGCGCGCCCCTGATCGAGTGGCACGTCAAGTCGTCGACCAAGGCGCTGCAGGGTCTCTACGAATACGACGCGGTCTCGCGCCTGCGCGACAGCCAGCTCGGCGACGAGCGCGTCAAGGACATCCGCAACTACATCAAGCGCGGCAAGATGTGGGATGCCTTCGTCTCCGACGAGCGGCCCGTGCTGCTGATCGACGAGATCGACAAGGCCGACATCGAATTCCCCAACGATCTTCTGCTCGAACTCGATCGCATGGAGTTCTTTGTCTACGAGACCGGTGAAACGGTGAAGGCGCGCCGCCGGCCGATCGTGATCATCACGTCGAACAACGAGAAGGAGCTGCCGGACGCCTTCCTGCGCCGCTGTTTCTTCCACTACATCCGCTTCCCTGACACCGACACGATGCACGCCATCGTCGACGTGCACTTCCCCGGCATCAAACAGAGATTGGTGAGCGAAGCGCTCAAGCTGTTTTATGAAATCCGCGAAGTGCCCGGCATGAAGAAGAAGCCGTCGACCTCTGAGTTGCTCGACTGGCTCAAGCTGCTGATGGTCGAAGATATCGGCCCGGAGATTTTGCGCGAGCGCGATCCGAAGAAGCTGATCCCGCCCCTCCACGGCGCGCTCATCAAGAACGAACAGGACGTGCACCTGTTCGAGCGCCTCGCCTTCATGGCGAGACGAGAGGGAAGGTAGTTCCCGTCAATCGTCCGCGTCCGGCTTCGGCGCCGGTTTCGGCTTGGCCTGCGAGGTCGCGGGCTTGGGCTTGCCCGGCTTAACCTCGGGCTCGGGCGGCGTTTCCACCCAGCCGTTGTCGCGCGCGTAAGCCAGCACACGCTCACCGATGGTGCGGCCGAGCGAGCGCGCCTGCGCCTCGACGTCCGGCGACAACCGCTCGGTCGGCGAACCGGCGGCGGCGACGATCGACATGATCGCGGCGTTGCGCGCAGCCGGCGTGGCAGCGGCCTTCTTGCCGGGCTCGGCTGTGAAGCCGGCGAGCTTGCGCTTGTTTCCGCTCTTCCAATAGGTCAGCGCCATGTCGGCGACCACGCCGCCGCGGCCCTGCCCAATGCCGACGGTGGAAGGCTTTGCCTTCTCGTCGCCCGCCTGCAATTTGCCGCTCACCAGCAACGCATCGTCGCCTTGCGTGAGACCGTCCTCGTTGCCGGGCTGCGCCTCCAGGCCCGCCTCGCGCATCGTGACAACGATGCTGGCGACGATCTCGTCATTGACGCGCTCGAGTGTGCGCTGCTTGCGCTCAAAGGTCGGGTATTGCCCGATCTTGCGGTCGAGCCGCGCGGTATAGCCGCGGTCGAGCACGATCACTTCGGGCGAGAAAACGAAATCGCCCACGACGATGGATTTCGGCTTCTCCTTCGGAGGATCGCTCGAAAGGCCCCCGATGGAAGCACCGGCGCAGCCGGACAGCATCAGCGCGCCGGCGCAGAGAGCAAGGAAACGCATGAGATGAGATATCCGTCGATGATGTCTGCGACGAATACCACACATAGCCCACATACCGAATGAGGAGTCGTAGCGATGTCCACATTGGCGCATCGCGTGGCGCTCCGACGTCGGCTCAGCGCTGTCGGCTAAACGACCCCATTAGAAATGATAGTTGATGCCCCCGCGGACGATGTTCTCCTGGAATCGCGTCGTGGCGGTATAGAAGTTGCCGGCCGGGCCCAATGGCGAGACCAAGGTCGCCGAACGGCTGCCGAGATCGACATAGAGGTACTCGGCTTTCAGGCTCCAAGCGGGCGCAAACATCCACTCACCGCCGAGACCAATAGTCCAACCGGCGCGCATCCCGGATGACGTCGAGCTCAGACAGCCGGGGGCCGCGGCGCAACCGCCGGCGAACGGAAGAGCGGAACTCGCGACGGTCAATTCGGTCTTGCCGTAGGCCAGACCGCCGGTGACGTAGAGCAGCAAGCTGCTCCACGGCAGCCAGCCTGCCCGCGCGCGCAGAGTGCCGAGAGAGCTGATCTTACGTTCCCCCGAAGCGGAGAACGAAATGCCGGTCGGATCGAGAAACGAACTCGACCCCCGAATGCTTGCAAAATCGAAATCGGCCTCGAGCCCGATCAGGCCCGAGCCCATTTGATAGTTGTATCCGGCCTGGACGCCGCCGAGGCCGCCCTTGGTCCTGGGCGAAAAGCTAGCCGGGACATTGTCGGCCGTGATGGCGGCTCCAAAGAACGCCGCGTCCGCAGTGCTGGTGATACTTTGGTTATCCCACCCATAGCCGCCATTGCCGCCGATGTAGCCTCCGCTCCATGTCGACGGCAGGCTTGCGGGCATCGCTCGAACGGCCGGCGCTTTGGCAGGCATGTCGGCAGCGGACGCAACTGAAATACCGCTGAGAGCAACAGCTGTCAGCAACGCGGACTGAACAAGGCGCACGAAAACCCCCTCTGGCGAGCGACAATGGCCAGCCGAAGCGTGTGCTCGGCTGGAGATGGCTAGGCTTAAGAGCAGTTAGGCTATGCGCGACGATGCTAGAAACGACGAAGCAAGTGAGTTGCAGAAAGGATTGCAATTCCCATCAGTAGCGGATCGTCAGATCGCCATAGGTAGCATGGTATTGAGGGAAGCGAAATAGCCGCGCTCGCATCGTTCGGTGAATGCGGGCCGATGTGACATTAATATCCACGGTTCCAGCCAATAACCGCGCCTCCCGGCGCAGGGCAGGCTCGTGAACCGATTTGATTTTGATTGTTAGCCGCCTACCACAGCGCCTTCATGTCGAACGAGTAGGTGACGCCGGCGCCGACCTGCACCTGATCGCGCGTACCGCGCATGGTGACGAGCGGCGCATTGCCGGCGTCGCCCACCAGCCGCTCGTATTCGATGAACATATGCGTCGCCCAGGTGCGCGACCATTCGTAGCGCGCCTGCGCGCCGGCGCCCCAGGAGCGAACGCCGCCGCGCGCGTCATAGACCGGCAGGCCGGAGGCGATCGACTGCGCCGGACTGACGCTGAAATAGGGGCTAGTGGCGCTCGCGGTCGCCAGCGTCAGGCGCGGCCCTGCGGACAGCGTCAGTTTCGGCGACACCGGCACGACGACATCGGCCATCAGGTCGGAGACGAGCCCGTGGTGTCCGCCGAAGCCCTGGCGCAGCTCGACGCGGCCGCGCAGCCAGTCGACCGGCCAGAATTCGGCGAAGGCGCCCGCCTCCAGCGCCATATCCACATTGCCGAGGCCACGCAGGTTGCTGTCGCTGCCCTCGCGGCGCGGCAGGCGCAGCTTCACGGTGGGGCCAACCTGGAAACGGCGGGAGTCGAGGATGCCGAAGCTAAAGCCGTCGCGCGGGCTGCGGAAATTGGCGGGGGTTCCCATGGGGCGCACGTCGAACATCGGGAACGGCGTGACGCTGCTGTTGGAAGCGCCCTCGTAGGCCGGCCCCACCCGGCCCTCGACGCCGATGGTGACCGTCCAGTCGCGCGCGGGCTCGGCGGCTGCGCCCGAGACGCACGCCACGCAAGCCGCGACAACCACTACGGAACGCCACCCCGGCATAGACTCAGAATCCCTAACCCGGCCTCAGAGCATAGAGCTTCAAACCACCCTAGCAAGGGCCGGTTTCCCAACGCTTACGCCCCCGCAAAGTTTGCGGGGGACGGCGTTTTCCGGTGCCGGTGTGGCTATTCGGCCGCCTGGCTCGGGGGCTCGGCCGGCGGCGGCGCTGCTTTGGCGGCCAAACGGGCGGCTTTGCGGGCTTCCTTGCGCTTGCGGGCGCCTTCCCGGTAGCGGGAGAACTCCTCCCTGGCGCGGTCGAGCGGCCGTGTGCCCCAGTACATCCCCTGCGCCACGGCGCGGCCGAGCCGTCCCCCGGCCCAGACCAGTTCGTAGGGCGCGAACTGCCGCCAGGTCTGGTCGTTCTCGACGATGCCACGCGCTACCAGGTCGCCGCCGAGCGCCGAGGTGTTGAGCCCATGGCCGCCGAAGCCGCTCGCCACCCAGACGCCGCGCTCGGTCTCGCCGATCTGCGGCATGCGATGTACCGTGCGGCCGAGCGTGCCGCGCCACAGATGCGCGATCTGCACATCGCCGAGCGTGGGAAAATTGCGCTTGATGTCGGCGATCAGCCCGCGTGCGAAGCCGCGCGGCTCCGCCGCCCAGGCGCGCATGCGCCCGGACCATTGCAGGCGATCGCCGCCGACGATGCGGTAGTGATTGTCGGCGCTGTTGGTGTCGCTGACCGCGCCGCGATAGCGCACCACCTCGTGCAGCGCGTCGCCGAGCGGCTCGGTCACCAGCACGAAGGTCGTGATCGGCAACAGCGTCGCCGCAATGTCGGGCATCAGCGCGCCGAGTTGGATATTGCCCGCGAGCACGACGTGCATGGCGCGCACGGTGCCGCTCGGCGTCACCACGCGCTTGCGCACGCCGGCCGGATCGATCGACACCGCCGGCGTCAGCTCGAAGATGCGCGCGCCCGCGTCTTCCGCGAGCTTCGCCAAGCCGAGCGCATAATTGAGCGGATGAATGTGGAAGGCGCGGTTGAAATGGATGGCGCCGAAGTAGCGCGGATTGACGAGCTGCTCGCGCACGCGCGTCGTCGGCCACAGTTCGACGTCTGCGCCGATCCAGCGCAAGCGCTCGACGTCCTGCGCAAGCTCGTGCGGTTTGTCGATTTTAGAGACGTGCAGCCATCCGGGCACCGGATCGACGCCCGCCATGCCGGTCTCGTCGATGGTTTGGCGCACGTAGTCGACGCCCTGCTCCGACAGCGCCCACAGTTCCTTGGCGTGATCGAGCCCGATGCGCTCGATGATGTCGGCGAGATCCTCTCCGTACCCGGGCAGCACGAAGCCGGTATTGCGTCCGGACGCCGCGCAGGCGATGCGCCCGGCTTCCAGCACCGCCACCGACCAGCCGCGGCGGGCGATCTCACGCGCGGCGGTGAGCCCCGCGAGCCCGCCGCCAATGACGCAGACCTCGACGTCGAGCGGAAAGTTCAGCGCGCCGCGCATCGGGCTTTCCACCCGCGTCGCCTCGTACCAGCCACCCGCTTCCTGCTCGCTCATGCCGCCTTGCCGCCGTTCGTTACGTAATTGCCCCTGCTTCCTGTCGCCGGGGCTACGCATGGTAAACTGCCAGGCAGTCGAAATCGACGCTTTCGATTCGGCATTCGAACCGTCATACGAGTGCCCCGTTTCCGAAGTTCGTGGTTCGTCGCAGCACCCTCTGACACGAACTTCGGAAACTAAAGGGGTACTCGCAAATATAGGATTCTAGTGCCGCTTATCGATTTGAAGTTCCTGAATGAGCTTGCGGCAGGTGGTGCAGGAACTTCAAATCGGCGGCACTAGGCAAAGCGGTTATCTGGCATGCGCCGACTTTTCCTCTTCCGCCACGGCAAGGCCGAGCGATCGGAACCCGGCATGGGCGACCGCGAGCGCCGGCTGATCGAACGCGGCCGCAAGGATGCGGCCAGGATCGGCGCCTATATGGCGAGCCACGGCCTGGTGCCGGACCGCGTCATCCTGTCGCCGGCCGAGCGCACGCGCGAAACCTGGGCCGCTGCGGCGACCGCCTTCAAGCCGGAGCCGGGCGCACTGATGTGCGAGAACCTTTACGACGCGACCCCGCACGCGGTCTTTGCCAAGGTCAAGGACACGCCGGCCTCCGCGCACACGCTGCTGGTGGTCGGGCATAATCCGAGCCTGCACGAGATCGCGCTGATGCTGATCGCATCCGGCGACGTCGATGCGCGCGAGCGCCTGCGCGAGAAGATGCCGACGGCTGGTCTGGTGATCATCGACTTCGCCATCGACACCTGGGCGAAGCTGCATCCGCAGTCCGGCCGGCTGGAGCGTTTCGTGTCGCCGAAAACGCTGGACGTCTCGGCCAAATAGCCGCGCACCCTTTTCATGGTAGGGCGGCGACGCTGGCGCGGTTTCTCGGCCGCGATTGAAAATTAAACAGAACTATCGCAAGGTATCCCGGTGCCTCGAGCAGTGCCGGGGATTTTTGGTCGCAAATCTTGCGACGCGTGAGACAGGCCGTGCCGAATTGGATCGACAAACCCGCAGCCGCCGACCGCGATGAAAAAACCGACGGCCAATCCCCTCGGCGCGCCTGGCAAACTCCCTTCGTCATCGTCGCCTCCGCCAGCAGTGCCGCGAAGGGGCATCCCTATTCGTACGACCTGCCGTTACCGTTCACCTATACCGGCCCGTCCTGATTCCTCTTTTGCCGCGCATGAACCTGACGCGTCGAGCGTGATCCGCTCCCTATGACCGGTTCATCATGAGCGCGATCTTCGGAATTCTCCGCTTCGATGGTGCTGCGGTTTCCGGCCGCGACCTCGAACGCATGGCGAAGGCGCTCGCCCATCGCGCGCCCGACGGCATTAAGTTCGTCGCCGACGGCCCGTTCGCGCTCGGCCACGGCCTGATGCGCGTCAACCGCGAAGACGTCTTCGAAGCGCAGCCGCTGCGCGACGGTGACCTGACGCTGGTCGCGGATCTGCGGCTCGACAATCGCGACGAGTTGGCCGCGGCCTTCGGCATCGGCGCAGCGGAATTGAGCGACATGCCTGACAGCGCGATGCTGCTGCGCGCCTACCAAAAATGGGGCGAGGATTGCGCGCGGCACCTGCTCGGCGATTTCGCCTTTGCGCTGTGGGACGGCACTGCGAAAAAGCTGGTGCTTGGCCGCGATCACATGGGCCAGCGCGGCATCTTTTATCATCACGGCCGGGATTTTTTCGTCTTCGCCTCCGAGATCAAAGCGCTGTGGCGCTACCCGGACGTGCCGCGCGTGCTGCCGGATGAAAACATCGGCCGCATGCTGATCCACGACCGCACGCCGCGCGAGGGCGAGACCCTGTTCGACGGCATTCGTGGCCTGCCTGGCGCAACCGTCATGACGGTCGCCGCCGGCGGCACCGTCGACCGGCGGCGCTACTGGGAGCCTGCCGCCGATCCGGTGCACGAGAACCGCGACGAAGCCTATTACATCGATGCCTATCGCCGCGTGCTCGGCGAGGCGGTCGCCTGCCGCATCCGCCGCACCATCAAGCCGCCCGGGCTGGTGTTCAGCGGCGGCTACGACAGCGCGGCGATCGCCGGGATGGCCGCACCTGCTCTCGCAGGCCGCAAGCTCGTCGCCGCCGCCTCGGTGATGCCGGGCGATTATCGCGGCAGCATCCGCCACGCGCGCAAATGGGTCGACCTGTGCGCGCGCGACATGCCGCACCTCGACGTCCATTACGTCACGCGCGAAGGCAAATCGGTGCTGTCCGGCCTGGAGCAGGCGTTCGTGCGAAGCGACATGCCGGCGGGGGCCTATCACTTCGTGCACACCGAGTTGCACGAGACGCTGGCCCGCGCCGGCGCGCAGGTCGTCATGGACGGCCACGGCGGCGATTACACTTTGCATCCGCGCGGGCAGGCGGCGCTGGCGCGCTTCCTCGCGACGTTGCAACTCCGCCGCTTCGTCTCCGAGCTGCGCGGCCATATGCGCATGACCGGGCGATCGCTCTGGAACACGCTCAAGCTGGACGTCGCGGTCGTGCTGATGCCGGCCTCCGTCATGCGCCTGTGGCAACGCCTCCGCCGCGGCGCGGCGCCGGTGTGGCGCGATCAGCCGATCGCAGCGGCCTTCGCCGAAAGGTTGATCGCGCAAGCCGCCGTCGACGCCAACAACCTGCGCGTCGTCACCACGGCGAAGATCGATATGCGCAAGCAAATGATTGCCGTGCTGCGGCGGATCGCTGGAGGAGCCGGGTCCAATCCGGCCGGCGCGATGCACGGGCTGGAGATGACGCGGCCGTTTCACGACAAGCGCGTGGTCGAACTCGCGCTCGCCATCCCGCAAGACCTCTACGTCAAGAACGGCCGCAACCGCTATCTCGCCTGCGCGGCGCTGAAAGACATCTATCCGCGCGAATACCAGACGCGCTGGCGGCGGAATGACGACGAGATCCCCGACTTCCAGCGCATGGCGAAATCGATCGAGCCGCAAGTGCTGGCGGAGATCGCCCGCCTGGAAAAGTCGGACAGCCTGTCGCGCCTGATCGACTTCGGCAAAATCCGCCGGCTGCTGGCGGCGCGCGGGCCGGACGACCACAATTCGGGCTGGGAGCAGGAAACGCAGCTTGCCCTGGGCGGCTTCCTCACCGCCCGTTACGTCGAATGGTTCAGGCGCGGCAACCGCTGAAATAGCCGCCGGCCCTCTACCTTCCGGTCAAAACGTGCCATCATCCGGTCTTCGCAGCGAAGTGAGGGGCGCTGTCATGTACAAGAGAATTCTCGTTCCGGTCGATCTCGCCGACACCGATCTGGCCAAGCCGGCCATCGCCACCGCGGTGGAGATGGCCAAGGCCTCCGGCGGCTCGGTCAAGCTGGTCAACGTGCTGCCGATGACGCCGGTGATGCTCGCCGAATACGTGCCACCGGATTTCGACGAGCAGCAGCGCCAGTCGGCGGAGGAAGCGCTCGGCATCATCGCGCGCGAATGCGGACTCGATGCCGCGCATGCGTCGTGGGTGGTGCGGCAAGGCGGCATCTATCACGAGGTCTTGGAAGAGGCGAAGGCGGTGAACGCCGACCTCATTGTGATGAGTTCGCACCGGCCCGCGATGCGCACCTACTTCCTCGGCTCCAATGCCGGCCATGTCGTGCGCTACGCCAAATGCTCGGTGCTGGTCGTGCGCCACTGAAAACGCACGAGGAGGACTCGCCATGCGCGTTTGTACGGCCGGCGCAATTTTGCTGCTCACGTGGTTTCCGGCGCCGGCTTCGAGCCAGACCGTGTCGGATGCGGGCAACAAGATTGCCACGCTGGCGCTCCATGCCATGTTCGACGACGACCAGTCTGCGATCGCTAAATGTCAGGAGGCACGCAACGTCGCCGTCGGCTTCGGTCGCGACCCGATACTCGACGGACTTGTCGAGCGCTGCTTCGCGATGATCGACAGCAAGTTTCGCAGACAACGGTCCGCCTGCGATCATTATCGTCGCGCACTCCAACATTTGGAATCGGCGCCGAAAGGGCATCGTCTATCCGAAGCCTTGGACAACGCCCTCTATCAAACACGAAATCAGCTCAAGGAAGCGTGCTGATCCTACGGCGCGAGCGATCAACCCTTCGGCAGCAACGCCTCCGGCGGCGCATCCGCGCGATAGACGCCGGGGCGATTGCGCAGGAAAAAGCGGCCGACCTGCCATCCGAACAAAATGAAGAACATGACGGCCGTGAGTGCGCCGGCTTGGAATCCCGATTGCAAGGCGGGAATGGCCAGGATCGCGAAGCCGACCATCAGCACGACAAACATGGCGAAGCCGACCCAGTATTTGAACGGCGCCGTGCCGCACTCGTAGCGCACGGGCGCCGCCGTCCGCGCCAGCCGCCGATGCAGCTCGCGGATGAACGCCGAGTAGGCGTCGTCGAGCCGCTCCTGCTGGATCATGCTCTTCCAGGTGCTGGAGACGATTTCGAGCTTGGGCGCGCCGTCGGCCCACAGCTCGGTCAGGAAGCGGGTCGGCTGCATGCTGACCGGCTTGTACGACATGCGCACACGCCGCACGTCGCGGAACGCAACGCGCCCGGAGTGGCCGCCGACCGACCATGCGATGCCGAGCTCGTCGAGTTTGAACTGCCACGGCGCCCCCATCAGCGAAGGCCGGTAGGTGTAGACAAGACCTTCCTCGGACGCGGACGGCACGAACGTGGTCACGGAATTCCTTCACGCATAGTAATAAGGCGCAGCCTCACCTATATCAGAACCATGCGCATTCTCCTCGTTGCAGCCCTGTTCGCCATGCTGGCCGGAGCGCTCTGGTTCGCCGGCGCCGCCTGGGTCCACCTCGGCGGCGACCCGATCCCGCTCTACGGCTGGTTCGCCATCATCGGTGGTGTGGTGGTGTCGCTGGCGGTCGGCGGCGGCCTGATGGCGCTCGTGTTTTATTCGAGCCGGCAGGGCTACGACGACGACGCGAACCGATTTGATCAATCCCGCTAGGATATTACCGCCTTTTCCTCCAACTTTCGTCTGAAGTTTCCCTTTGCTGTGGAGAGCCTCGCTCCGACAGGAAGGTTGCTTGTTTTTTATGCGGCTCGGACCTTTAGTTGCGTCCGTGCGCTCGGGTCCCAGCGCCTCCAATGCGGGACCAGCCGCGGGCTGCGGCGTTCGGGGAAAACACAACATGTGGAACCAAATCTACAATCCGCTTGGCAGTGCGACGCTCTCGACCATCGCCGCGGCCTTGCCGGTGGTCACCCTGCTGGTGCTCATCGCCTCCAATAAAGTGAAGGCGCACCTGGCGGCGGTGATCGCTTTGATCGTCGCCAATCTGGTGGCTATCGTCATTTTCACCATGCCGGCTCAGATGTCGCTGCGCGCTTCCGTGCTCGGCGCGGTGATTGGCTTCTTCCCGATCGGCTGGATCGTGCTCAACGTCATCTTCCTCTACCGGCTCACGGTTGAGAAAGGCGTGTTCCAGATTCTGCAGACCACCATCGGCGGCGTCACCGAAGACCGCCGGCTGCAGCTTCTGCTGATCGCCTTCTGCTTCGGCGCCTTCTTCGAAGGCGCGTCCGGCTTCGGCACGCCGGTGGCGGTGACCGCCGCCGTCCTGATGGGTCTCGGCTTCTCGCCTCTTGCCGCCGCCGGCCTGTCGCTGATCGCCAACACCGCGCCGGTCGCTTACGGCGCGCTCGGCACGCCGATCGCCGGCCTCTCCAGCGTCACCGGCATCGATCCGTTCCTGCTCGGCGCCATGGTCGGACGGCAGTTGCCGTTCTTCTCGCTGATCGTGCCGTTCTGGCTGATCTGGGCCTTCGCCGGCTGGAAAGGCATGAAGGATGTGTGGCCGGCGATCCTGGTCACCGGCGTCTCCTTCGCCGTCCCGCAATTCCTGATTTCCAACTTCATCAATCCGTGGATCGTCGACATCGGCGCTTCGCTGATCTCGATGGCCTGCCTCATCCTGTTCCTGAAGGTGTGGCGTCCGGCGGTGATCTGGACCTCACCGGCGCTGCGCAGCCGTGACGACTCCGCCGCCACCGCGTCCGCGCCGCCGACGCCGTCGACGACCAAGCCGACCACCGCGCAAGTGTGGTGGTCGCTGCTGCCCTGGATCATCGTCTGCGTCGTCCTGCTTGTCTGGGGCACCAACTGGTTCAAAGGCCACGTCAACCCGTGGGCGACCTGGAATTATCCGGTGCCCGAACTGCACAACATGATCAACAAGGTCGCACCCGTCGCGGCCAAGCCGACCCCGGAAGGCGCCGTGTTCTCGTTCACATGGCTGTCCTACACCGGCTCCGGCATGCTGATCGCCGCCCTCATTTGGGGTCTGATCGCCGGCTTCTCGCCGGTCCGTTTGGTCACCGAATACGTCAAGACCATCAAGGTCTGCGCCTATTCGCTGGTCACCATCTCGGCGATGCTCGCGATCGGCACACTCACGCGTCTGTCGGGCATCGACGCGACGCTCGGCCTCGCCTTTGCCGGCACGGGGGTGCTGTATCCCTTCTTCGGCACGCTGCTCGGCTGGTTGGGCGTGGCGCTGACGGGCTCCGACACGGCCTCGAACGTCCTGTTCGGCAACCTGCAAAAGATCACCGCCGAACAGCTCGGCCTGTCGCCGATCCTTATGGGCGCCGCCAACTCCTCCGGCGGCGTCATGGGCAAGATGATCGACGCGCAGTCGATCGTGGTGGCCTCCACCGCCACCAACTGGTTCGGTCACGAAGGCTCGATCCTGCGCTTCGTGTTCGGCCACTCGATCGCCCTCGCCTGCCTGGTCGGCGTCCTGGTCATGCTGCAGGCCTACGCCTTCCCGTGGATGATCGTCACCGCACCGTAAAACGGCCGCTCTGCCGCAAGATCGAAGCCCCGCATCGCAAGATGCGGGGCTTTTTGCTGCGCGCCGCCGGCCTATAATGCCGCAGCAAAAAAGGCCGGCGCATGCGCGATCCCACCACCCAAAGCGGCAAAGACCACGCGGCCACCGGCGGCCCGCCGCTCGACTTCCAGGCGCACTTGCGCGCGTTGGAAGCGCGCGGGCTGGTCACGCGCATCGCGTGCGCCATCGACAAGGATCGCGAACTGCATCCGCTGGTGCGCTGGCAATTCCAGGGCGGATTGCGCGAGGAGGATCGCCGCGCTTTCCTTTTCACCAACGTCGTCGATGGCTCCGGCCGCCGTTACGACATCCCGGTCGCGGTCGGTGCGCTCGGTGCTTCGCCGCAAATCTATGCGGTCGGCATGGGCTGCGCGGTCGATCAAATCGGCGACGCCTGGACGCGCGCCGTCGCGCATCCCATCGCGCCTGTGACGGTCACCGCCGCGCCCTGCCAGGAGATCGTGCTCAAGGGCGACGACTTGCGCGGGCCCGGCAAAGGACTTGCGCGCCTGCCGGTGCCGGTGTCGACGCCGGGTTTCGACTCCGCGCCCTATCTCACCGCCACGCTCTGCATCACGCGCGATCCGGAGACCGGCGTGCAGAACATGGGCACCTACCGCGGCGCGCTGAAAGCGACCGACCGGCTCGGCGTTCGCATGTCGTCGCGCCCGGGCGGCGCCGGCGGCTATCTGCACTGGCGCAAATATCAGAAGCGCAAGGAGCCGATGCCCTGCGCCATCGTCATTGGCTGCGCGCCCGTCGTGCTGTTCACCGGGCCGCAGAAACTGCCGATCGACCAGGATGAGATGGCGGTGGCGGGCGGGCTTGCCGGCGCGGCGATCCGCGTCGTGCGCGCGGCCACCGTCGACCTCATGGTGCCCGCCGACGCCGAGATCGTCATCGAAGGCCTGATCGACAGCGAACTGCTGGAGCCGGAAGGGCCGTTCGGGGAGAGCCACGGCCACGTCGCGCTGGAAGACTTCAACATGTCGATGCGCGTCACCGCCATCACGCAAAAGAAAACGCCGGTGTTCGTCTCGATCATCAGCCAGGTGACCCCGAGCGAATCGAGCGTGATGAAGAAGGTCGCCTTCGAGCCGATGTTCCTGACGCATCTGCGCGATCAGCTCGGCATCCGCGGCGTCAAGCGCGTGGTGATGCACGAGCCGCTCACCAACTTACGCAAGGTGATCTTCCTGCAGATGGCGCAGGGCACGAGCCGCACGGAAATCTGGCGTGCGCTGCGCGGCGCGGCATCGTTGCGCGCCGACTGCGGCAAGATGTGCATCGCGGTGAGCGAGGACATCGACCCGACCAATGCCGACGCGGTGTTCTGGTCGCTCGCCTATCGCTCCGATCCGGCAACCGACGTGCAGATCGCGCCCTATCGTTCGGCCGGACACGGGCCGAAGTCGGGCAAGCGCGAAGATTCCACCATCCTGATCGACGCAACGTTGAAAGCCGCCGCACCGCCGCTCGCGCTGCCCGGCCGCGAGTTCATGGAACAGGCGCGCGCGATCTGGGAAGAACTGAACCTGCCGCCGATCACGCCGCAGCCGCCGTGGCACGGTTATTCGCTGGGCGATTGGGACGCGGCCTACGATGTCTATGCGCGCCGCGCCGTCGAAGGGCGCTGGGAAGAGAGCGGCGCCGAAACTATCGAACGTCGCCGCGGCGGGCTGATCCCGGAAACGCCGGTGCGCAATGTCGAGAAAAAATCCTGACATGCACCTGCTGAAATTCTTCGTCGCCGCTGTGCTGCTCGCACTTGCTCCAGCCACGCTTGCGCAGGACGCCTATCCGTCGCGCCCCATACGCCTGATCGTCGGCTTTGCCGCCGGCTCGAGCGGCGATGTCACCGCGCGCATTATCAGCGTCAGCCTCGGCGAACTGCTCGGACAGACCGTCGTCGTCGAGAATCGCGCGGGGGCCAGCAGCATGATCGCCACCGACTACGTCGCGCGCGCGCCGAAGGACGGTTACACGCTGCTGCTCGCCACCATCGCCGCCACCATCAACAGCACTCTCAATGCCGGCAAGGGCGCCGACTTCGAGAAAGACCTGGTGCCGGTCGTGCTGGTCGGCTCGGTGCCCAATATCCTGGTGGTCAATCCGGGTGTGCCTGTGTCCGACGTGAAGGGCCTGATCGCGCTCGCCCGCGAGAGGCCCGGCGAACTGCTCTACGGCGCCTCCGGCCTCGGCAGCGGGCCGCATCTCACCAGCGAGTTGTTCAAGCAGATGGCCGGCATCGACATGACCGCGGTGCTCTATCCCGGCAGCGGCAACACCGTCACCGACCTGATCGCCGGCCGCATCCAGGTGATGTTTGCGCCGGCCACCACCGTGGCCGGCCTCATGCGCGAGGGCCGGGTGAAACCGCTCGCCACCAGCGAGGCCAAACGCACGCGGCTTGCACCCGACCTGCCGACGGTGGCGGAGGCTGCCCTGCCCGGCTTCGACACCGGCGTCTGGTACGGCATCCTGGCTCCCACCGGCACGCCGCCGGCGATCGTCGAGAAGCTCTCGAAGGCCGCCAATGAGGCGCTGAAAGACCCCAAGGTCCTCGCTCTTTTCCACGAGCAGGGACTGGAGGCGATTGGCGGCAGCCCGGACGATTTCCGCCGCTTCATCCGCACAGAAACCGACCGCTGGGCCGAGGTTCTGCACAAAATGCCGAAACCGAAACAATAGCCTCGACACCGCCGCGCCCGGGCGGTACCTCCGCCATCACCTCATCTCTCCTCCGGAAAAGCCATGTCCAAGACCCTTGTGCAGGAAGAGTTCGGCAAGAACGCCGCCGGCTATCTGACGTCCAAGCCGCATGCCAAAGGCGCGAGCCTGGAGCGGCTGGTCACGCTCACCTCGCCGCAAAAGAATTGGCGCGCGCTCGACATCGCCACCGGCGGCGGCCACGTCGCCTATGTCTTCGCGCCGCATGTCGAGCGCATCTGGGCGAGCGATATCACGCAGGAGATGCTCGACATGGTGAAAGCGGAGGCCACTAAGCGCGGCCTCGCCAACCTACGCACCACTTACGCCAAGGCCGAGGCACTGCCGTTCGAGGACGCGAGCTTCGACCTCGTCACCTGCCGCATTGCGCCGCATCACTTCGAGTCGATCCCGCAATTCCTCGACGAGGTGCATCGGGTGCTGAAAGCCTCCGGCACCTTTGCACTGGTCGACAACGTGGTGCCGCCCGGCACGGTCGGCGACTACGTCAACGCCTTCGAACGCTTCCGCGACCCGAGCCATCTGCGCGCCTGGACCATGGACGAATGGCGCGACGCGCTGGGCAAGCACGGCTTCGCGGTGACGCACGAAGAGCAGTTGTTCAAGACCATGGAGTTCAAGACCTGGGCGGCGCGCCACGACGCCACCATGCAGGCGCTGCTCAAGTCGATGCTGGCGCAGGTGACGCCCGAAGTGAAAGCGGTGCTGCAGCCCGCCGGCGAGAGCGCTGATATCACCTTCCGCCTGAGCGAAGGCCTGTTCATCGCCAAACGCGCGTAAGCGAGACCACCTCGGCTCAAAATAAAAACGCCGGGAGCGAACCTCCCGGCGTTTTCGTTTCAGCGCGAAAGCGGCGCTTACATCTTGTGCTTATGCTTGTGCCGATGACGGCGCGGCGCGGCGGCCGGCTCGACTTCGTCCGGCGCGGTCAGGATGTGATGGTTGTAGGCCTCGTTCACCAGCCAGCCGCCGACGTCGGGATCACGCAGGAGCCGACCAGGATGTGCGCCTCGCGATATTTGAGCGGGCGCTTGACGATGGCCGTCGCCACGATCGGCGACAGGGCGGCGCAGCCCATGGTGGTCAGGCCCCAGGCGCCGAGGCTCGTGATGCCGGCCTTCGAGCTGTCCCAGTGATTCCACTTCCAGTCGTTGAGCGCGAGATAGGCGGCCCCGGTACCAGCGCCGACAGCGATCGACGTGGCGGTCAGGACCGGATTCACGCGCTTACGCGAATGGGCATCGGCACTCTGACAGGCCAATGCACTGGCCGCGACGAGCGCGGCAACGAACGCAACTTTGGACTTCATTATTGCACTCCGAAATGACACCGATGCCCATTCGTTAAAGCCTCCGCAGGCGCCTGCGTCGAGCCGTAACCCTCGGTTTTCAACGGAACTTTCCGGTTTTCCGGCGATTTCTCCGCGCCTGTGGTCGGTGGGTCACTGGCCTCCTTAACCGCCGGTTAACCATAGGCTTCCACAGTCACCCGGCAATTCTTGCCGAGTGATTCTGCGTCGCTATGGCCGGGCGAATCGGCGCTTCTTCAAGGATCACGTCATGACCAAATTCGGGGGTTTCTTCGCCCGCAAGCCGGCCCTGGTCGATAGCCTGCCCGCGCCTACGCCGACCGACATCGCACCCGCCGACACCCTCATGGAGATCGACGAGGAGCTGTTTTCGGCCCTCGGCGCCCAAGTCGGCGGCGAGAACGAGAGCCTGCGCAACCTCCTGCTCGACGCCAGCGCCAAGATCGCCGAGCTCGACACCATCCGGATCGCGGTCGACAGGCTTGCCGATCCGGTGAGCAAGACGCTGCGCCAACTCGAAACCGAGAAGTCCGAGAAGCTCAGCCTTCAAACGGTGCTGAGCAATACCCGCACCGCCTACGGCAAGCTGCGCAATGAAGTGGCCGAGTTGGAGAAGAAGACCGCTGCCTCCGACAGCGAGTGCCAGGCCCTGCGCCAGGAATTGCTCAGCACCCAGAACCTGCTGCGCACCACCGAAGCCACCAAGGCCGAGATCGCCGTCGACATCGCCGCCCGCCGCGCGCAGATCATCGAACTGGAAGCCCGTCTCACACAGGAGACCGGCGAGTGCAACGCATTGCGCGAGGAGAACCGCCGGCTCGACGAGCGGCTCACTTCGACCGAGAAGCGCATCATCACGCTCGAATCCGAGCTCAACGGCGCCCGTCAGCGTTTGTTGATGGCCGAAGACGAGAAGCGCGCGCTGCAGTCCCTGCTCGACAAGTCGAGCACCGACTCGGCCCGCCTCGCCCGCAAGCTCGCCGAAACCGAAGCGAGCCTGAATGCCGCGCAAGGCCGCCTGCGCCACGTCGAGGCCAACAATGCCGAGCTCGTCAACGAGCGCGCTCGGCTCACCCACGCCATCGACGAGGCCAACGAGCGCCACGACCACGAACTCACCACCAATCGCATGCGCTTCGAGGCCCTGCAGGCGCGCGCGCAGGCGACCGAAAAACTGCTGGTCGAAGCGCGCGAACACCTGCTCGCCAAGGCCAACGATATCCGCGACTACGACCGCCGCACCAACGAGATCGCCAACGAGCGCGACACACTGCAGTCGCGCGTTGCAAACCTCGAAGCCGACCGCATCCAGCGCGAGTCCGAGCTCAAGGAAGGCGACCAGGCTTTCACCACGCTGCGCGAGCGCTCGGCATCGCTCGCCCGCGCCTTCACCGCCAAGGAAGCCGCGCTCGTTCGCGCCGAGGAGGCGATCGCCGCCCTCACCAACCGCATGCACGCGCTGGAGACCACGCTCGCCGCCACCAAACAAACGGCTGAGCAGCAGATCGAGGATTTGAACGCCGCGCTGCGGCGGGAGAAGCTCGAGCGCGCAGTGGTCGAAGGCGCCCTGGAGACGGGCCGCAAGGATTGCGCCCGCCTGATGCGCGAGGTGATGAGCCTGCAGCGCGCCCGCGACGAGGCGATGGACACCGCCCAGCCGCGCGCCGCCAACGCTGCTTAAATTTGCGACTTGCCTTCTCCGCAAGGGGGAGGTCGGCGCCTGGCGCCGGGTGGGGGTCACTTCGGATGTAAAAGGACCCCCTCCATGCCCCTTCCGGGGAACAGGACGGGCAAAACTGAAATCGCCGGGCCAAAAGCCCGGCGATTTTCTTTTGATCCAGCCCTCGACCGGGCGCCCCTACCATTTACGGGCAGGACTTGATTTACCGCAAGGCGAGTCCCTCGCCGCCCGCTTTTACTCCCTCCCATGCCACCGGCGGGGGCGCCGAGGCCGTACGAGCGAGCGTTCAAAGTTCCATGCCATACAGCAACAACAGCGAGCTTCCGGACACCGTGCGCGAACATCTTCCAGAACACGCCCAGGACATTTACCGGGCAGCTTTCAACGGCGCCTATTCCGGCTTCACCGGCCAGGCCGAACGCGACCGGCGGGCCCACATGGTCGCCTGGGCGGCGGTCAAACGCACCTACTACAAGCGCGGCGACCAGTGGATCGCCCGCATGGCGGCCGCGTCATGAGCGCCACCCTCGCGCTCGCGGAGCGCAATGTCCCGCGTTACACGTCCTACCCCACGGCGCCGCACTTCACCCCGTCGATCGGCCATGACGAATACAGCGACTGGCTGACCCGGCTGCCGGCCGACGCCACGCTGTCCCTCTATATCCACGTCCCCTTCTGCACCGAGCTTTGCCTCTATTGCGGCTGCCATACCAAGGCGGTGCGTAAGCGCGAGCCCATCGACAATTATGCCGCCAAGCTGGTCGAGGAGATCGCTCTGCTCGACGAGATGGCCGGCCGCAAGCTGACCCATCTGCACTGGGGCGGCGGCACGCCGTCGATTCTCGGGCCGGAATGGCTGGAGACCATCGCGGCTGCGCTCGCATCCCGCTTCGATCTGTCAGCGTTGAAGGAGCACGCGATCGAGCTCGATCCTCGCCGCATCGACCGCTCGCTGGTCCGCTCGCTCGCCGCTATCGGCGTCAACCGCGCCAGCCTGGGCGTGCAGGACGTCTCGCCGACCGTGCAGCACGCCATCGGCCGCATCCAGCCGTTCGACCTTGTCGAGCGCGCCGTGACCTGGCTGCGCGAGGCCGGTATCGCCAATATCAACATCGACCTGATGTACGGCCTGCCGCAGCAGGGCGTGCGCGAGGTCGCCCGGAGTGCCGAGTTGGCCGCCTCGCTCAATCCGCAACGGCTGGCCCTGTTCGGCTACGCGCACGTGCCGTGGTTCAAATCGCACCAGAAGCTGATCGACGATGCCGCCCTTCCCGGCCTGTCGGCGCGGTTGGAGCAGGCGCGCGTTGCCACCGAGACTTTGGCCAGCCTCGGCTATGAGGTGATCGGCCTCGACCATTTCGCGCGGCCCGACGACGAATTGTGCGTGGCGCAGCGCGAGCGCCGGCTACGCCGCAATTTCCAGGGCTATACCACCGACACGGCCGACGCCCTGATCGGGCTCGGCGCCTCGGCCATCGGCCGGCTGCCGCAAGGTTTCGTGCAGAACGCACCGGATCTCGCCGGTTACGGCCGTGCCATTGCCGCAGGCCGCTTCCCCATCGTGAAAGGGCTCAAGCTCAACGACGATGACAGGCTGCGCGGCAACATCATCGAACGCCTGATGTGCGATCTCGAACTCGACCTCGACGACTTCGGCGGCGAGGCAGGCTTTAGCGGCGAACTCGCGGCACTCGAACCTCTCGCCACGCAAGGCCTGCTGCAGGTCGAGCGCAACCGCGTCACCGTGACCTCGGAAGGCCGCCCTTACGTGCGCATCGCGGCGGCGGCATTTGATACCTACCTCGCCGCCAACCAGAAGCGCCATTCGGTGGCGGTGTAGAAGCATCCCCAAAACGACGATGGCCGGCGTTACGCCGGCCATACCGTTCTACGAATGTCTGAAGAGTTAGCGCGCGCTGACGACCCAGTCGTGGCGTACTTCGGCGTCGCGACGGTCGCGGCAGACGACCTCGTGCGCGATGGCAAGCTGCGAGACCCCGACCGGCCAAGCGGCAGGCACCGGCGTCACCTCGCGCGTTTGCGCGATCACCGGCAGATATCCGGCGTCGGAGACGACGGGGGCCTGCACGCTTGGTTGAGTCCGGTAAATCATCATGCTGGCACTTTGAGTCGAAAACCCTGCCGGTGCATTGATCCAGAACAACGGACTCTGCGCCAAAGCGCCGCGCCGCCTCCGCAAAATTACGTAAGGCGACGGCCAAGTGGGGCTTACGCACCCGCATAAATTTTTCAGGCGCGGCAACAAAAGGACAGTGCTGTTGACGCAATCTGCAACGCCAATCGGCCGGCGCATCGAGACATGCGCCAGCCGAGAAGGCCTCAGTCCGCGTGTCCGGCGGCGCCGTGTGCCGCCTGCCGCAGGCTCTCGACATAGGTGACGAAGCCGAGTTCGGCGCTCGCCCGCTCACGCGCGGCTGCCACGTCGTTCGCATTCTTCGGCTCGAGCGAAGCCTTCTGCGCTTCGCGCGCGTGCTGGAAGCGCGCGTGCAGGCCATGTTCGATTTCCTCGTCGAGCACCTTCTTGAGCTGCTTCACGTCGCCGGTCGCAACGGCCCGCTCGGCCGCCGGAATGGCCGGACCGAAATCGCCGCCGGCCGGCTTAAGCCCGGTATAGCCGGCGCCCTCGCCGGCGCGGTGCAGCCGCACGGTCACCTCGATGAAGGCGCGGTCGGCCAGCGTCTTGGCCTCAGGCCCGAGCCCGCGCACCTTCAGCGACTGTGCGAAGGCCGCCTTGATTTCAGGCTCCGCTTTGACCGGCGCATAGGGCAGCGCCAGATTGACGTTGCCGCTGTCGAGCGCCTTCTGGGCGGCTTTCGCCACCGGCCCGTCGATCGCATCGCAATGGGCTTGCGCACTGCCGGTAGCGCCAAACAGCAGCGCGACAACGGCAACGGACGCCATCAGGGTCTTGATCTTCGTCATGTCACATCCTCCAAAAATGAGCGGAAACCTTGCTCACCACGAAAGATGGGCCATATGCGCAGAGGATTAAGCGACTTAAGTCGCCAAGCGCGAAAAAGGATGTCGCAGCCATGCCGCACCTGCATTTGCACGATGACAAGGCCATAGGCACGCCGCAGCGACCGGCCGATCTGCTGCGCCAAATCCCCTACTTCGCCGAGCTCGACGCGCCCACATTGAGCGAGCTCGCGCACGCGGTGCGCCGGCGCGAGGTGCAGCCGGGCGAGCACATCCTCACCGAAGGTGAAAAGTGCCTCGGCCTTTATTTCGTGCTGGATGGACAGGTGCGCCTGGTGAAGACGTCCGCCGACGGGCGCGAGCACGTGCTGCGCGTGCTCGGCCCCGGCGCCACGTTCAACGATATCGCGGTGTTCGACGGCGGCCCCAATTCCGACGGCGCGGTGGCGGTCGGGCCGACCAAGGTCGGCTACGTACCGACCGCGACCATGGTGCGGCTGATCGAGCGTCATCCCGCGATAGCGAACGCGGCGCTCAAACTGCTCTCGCAGCGGCAACGCTCGCTCGGCAACGTCGTGAAGGACCTGGCGCTGCGCGATGTCACCGCCCGGGTCGCGCGCCTGCTGCTCGGGTGCATCGGCCACCATCACCACATCGTGGAGAAGGCCGATTTCGCCTGCGCCCGCATCACCCACCAGGAAATCGCAACCATGGTCGGCTCGGTGCGCGAGGTGGTGCAGCGCGCACTCAAGGAGCTGGAACGCGACGGCGCCATCGCGCTGGAACGCTCGCGCATCGATATCCGCGAGCCAAAGAAGCTCGAACGCTGGGCGCATGCGGACGAAAGCTGACGTGCGTCAGCCCAACGAACGGCGCCGGGCCGAATGCTACCGCACCAGTTCCCGCATCGCACGATCCAGCCCATCCAACGTCAATGGATACATCCGTCCGCCCATGAGCTGCTGCACCATGCCGATGGAGTGCGTGTAGCTCCATTCCTTCTCCGGCACCGGATTGAGCCAGACGCAAGCGGGATAGGTTTGCGTCATGCGGGAGAGCCACGTGGCGCCGGGCTCGTCATTGTAGTGCTCGACCGAGCCGCCCTGCGCCGCGATCTCGTAAGGCGACATCGAGGCATCGCCGACGAACACCACCTTATAGTCGTGCGGATAGGTGTGCAGCACCTGCCAGGTGTCGGTGTGCGCCTGGAAGCGCCGCCGGTTCTCCTTCCACACCCGCTCGTACAGGCAGTTGTGGAAGTAGAAATGCTCCATGTGCTTGAACTCGGTGCGCGCCGCCGAGAACAATTCCTCAGTCGCCTTGATGTGCCAGTCCATCGAGCCGCCGATGTCGAAGAACAGCAGCACCTTCACCGCGTTGTGCCGCTCCGGCCGCAGTAGGATGTCGAGATAGCCCTTGTGCGCGGTGCCTTTGATGGTGCCGTCGAGATCGAGTTCGTCGGGCGCGCCGGTGCGCGCGAACTTGCGCAGGCGGCGCAGCGCCACTTTGATGTTGCGGGTGCCGAGTTCGACCTGGTCGTCGAGATCCTTGAACTCGCGCTTGTCCCACACCTTGACCGCGCGGTTGTTGCGGTTCTTTTCCTGGCCGATGCGCACGCCTTCCGGATTGTAGCCATGGGCGCCGAACGGCGATGTGCCCGCGGTGCCGA
>Ga0134124_10000266_pt1 | contig 46738 bp, 39 predicted proteins | sample KB304_FD_96880 | JGI IMG/M metagenome (GOLD analysis project Ga0134124, IMG submission 96880) | Terrestrial soil microbial communities without Nitrogen fertilizer from Kellogg Biological Station, Michigan, USA - KB3-0-4 | ecosystem: Environmental > Terrestrial > Soil > Unclassified ...
GAAGAAAAGCCGGGGACGTGCGCGGCGCACGCCCCCGGAGAGGGGACTACTCGGTGGGCTTGGCCGGCGGGGTGGCGGGGGGAGCGACCTTCTTCCGGCCGCGGAACGGCTGGACCTTGAACTCGACCAGCTTCTCGGCACGGATGCCGAAATGCTGCTTGACCGCCAGACGCAGCACGGTGCCCAAACGCTCCGCCTCCGTCAACGTCTCCAGGAGCTGCTTCGAGGCACCCTGCTTCTCCGCCGTCAAGGCGCTCTGCTGGTTCGCCAGCTCCGAGGCCTTGACGACCAACTCCTCGTACTTGGTACGGCTGCCCTCGAGGTGCGGCAGCGCGCTGCTGTTGTTGTTCAGGGCGTTGCGGAACGTCTGCAGCTCGCCCAGTCTTCCCAGGTTCGTGGTCTCACGTGCCATTTCTCATTCTCCGCGAGGCCGTCCGATTGGAGCGCCGAGATTGGCGCCAGCTCCGGCTCTCGTGAGGGCAGATTGGCGGAACGAGCGCAAGCCCCCAAATCGGACCAAAGGAAGAAGATGGTGTAAGTTACTCTCTCCACGATAGATAGGTGCCGCCGACGGTAATGAGTTGCGTAAAGCTGAGCTTTACGCAATCGAGGTGACTGCGGGGGGAAGGCGAGCCTTTGACTTCGAGGCGCAATCGCGAAAGAATAGACTCATAGCTGGAGGCGAATAGGCGCCCTCCAACTCGATTGCGGAGTTTCATTCAATGAATAAGCGAATCATCCTCGCCGCCGTGATGGTCCTTTTCACCATCGGCCTGTGCACGGCCCCGCTTTTTGCCGTCGTCATCCCATTTACGATGACCTACTACTCCGACGCCAGCCACACCGTCCAAGTCGGCTATTGTTACTACAGCAGCTGTCAACAGTGGGCCGGCACCGGAAATATGACCTGCACAGGCACCACCAGTGATTACTGGGTTTACGGGAACTATCACAACTGCAACGATCCCATTAAGTAAGAGCCCCCAGGAGGGACCATGCGGCCCCAAAGCGCCTATGGCATGGTCCTTACCGAGGTCCGCGTCAATCTGCCCCGGGGCATCGTCATCCGTACCCGGGGCAGATCGACGTTGCCCTACCCAATATAGGTGCCTCCCATTCGTCAGCGCCGTTTCGTCAGCCCCTGGTCAACACCGGACCTGGACGCGGCCCACGGGCAGGCCTCATCCTCTCGAAACCGGCCTTCAGCGGGCTCTGCCGGCGGATCACGTCAGGGCTTGGCGTTGGCCTTCCGGGAGGGGCCGAAGCGCCGGATCCCGGAAGGGTTGAAGACCTCGCGCTGCTCTATCTCCGCGAGGGACGCAGTCGGCAACTTCAGCCAGGAAGATCCGTATGATGAAGCTGTCCGGAGGATTGAGATGCGACAGCGTGCTCTGATTTCCGTCGTCCTTTCCCTGATCCCCGTCTTTGCCCTGCCAGCCGGCGCGCAGACGTTCAAGGAGCTGTTTGACCAGGGGGCTGCCGCCTATGGGGCGAGCGACTGGCCCCGGTGCTCGGAGCTCTTCGGATCGGCCGGCCAGGCGGCCTCCTCGGACAGGCAGGCGGCTCGCGCCTTCTTTGCGGCGGCAGCCTGCTCGGTGGCGGCCGGTCAGAAGGAGGCCGCATTCGGATATCTCGACAAGGCGGCAGCCCGGGGCCATGACGACCTCGAACGCGCCACCGACAACTCTCAGGTCCAGGTCCTCCACGAGGACCCGCGCTGGAAAACCTTCCTCCAGGGAGTCGAGGCACGGCACGCCGAGCGCGAGAAGAAGAACAATGCGGAGCTTACGCGCATTTATGAGGCCGATCAGGCGGATCGGGACGGCAGTCTCAGCGCCTTGGACAAGGCCGACTGGACCGCTATCGGCGCGCGAGACCGGGCACGACAGGAGCGCGTGCAGCGAATTCTGGCCGAGGGCGGCGCCAAGTCGGCGGACGATTACTTCCACGCAGCCATGGTCTTCCAGCACGGCGATACGGCCGAGGAGATCGCCAAGGCTCACGAGCTCTCCCTCAAGGCCGTCGAGCTCGACGCCGAGGATTCGTCGGCCCGCTGGCTCGCCGCAGCCTCCAAGGATCGCCTCCTCATGCGGCAAGGCAAGCCTCAGCTCTACGGCACCCAATTCAAGAAGGTCGACGGCAAATGGGTCCTCTATGAGGTGGACCCCAGCGTGACCGATGACGAGAGAGCGAAATGGAACTGTCCGCCGCTCGCCGCCGCGAGGAAACGGGCGGAGGCGATGAACGCGGGAGGCTGAGGCCCGCCGAGCGACACTTGCCGGCCGCCTTGCCATGAAAGCCTTTTCGGTCTCCAACCGCCTCCTTTTCGGGCCTCTCGCCGCAATTCTGCTTGTCTTCGGCGTCGGTGGCCTGGCTCTGATGGTCCCGGGCTACAGCCATGTGCATCAGACCGTCAGCGAGATCGGAGAGATCGGTTCGCCGGCGCGAGTGCCGTTTGCCATTCTGCTGTGCTGTGTCGCAGTCTGCCTCCTCGTCTTCGCTTCAGCGGTTCGCGATGTGTCTGTTCAGATCGGCCAGCCACGGGCAGCCGCGTACTTGATCGCGCTCATGGGGGTCTCGGCCGCCGGTGTGGGGGTGTTCGCCTTTCCGCATCCGCTCCACAACGTGTTCGGGCTCTCCGAGCTGATCGGCTACCAGGCGCCGCTGGTGCTGGCGCTCACGTGGAGACGCCAGCCGCGGCCGAGGACCCTCGTTCGGTTCTCGTGGGTCATGTCCGCTCTGGTCTGGCTCGCCATCGCCATCAACATGAGCGCTCTGGACCGTCAAGGGGCGCTGTGGGCGCTCGTAAAGCCCGAGTACGGTCTGGTGCAAAGAGCGCTCTTCGCCAGTTGGTTCGGCTGGTGCGCTGGCGTGGGCATTTTGTGCTCCGCAAGGAGACGCGCATGACGAGCGCCTCCTGCTAGTCGCTCTTCTTGCTGCTCGCGCGCCGGGGCTTCGGCTTGCTCTTGGCCAGGAGATTGAGCGCCACGGCGGCGCGGATGAGATCCTTCAAGGCCGCCTCATCGATCTTTTCGCCTTCGTGGATGTCGATCGCGCGCCTGACGTTCCCGTCGAGGCTGGAGTTGAAGAGACCGGAAGGGTCGTTCAACGCAGCTCCCTTGGCAAATGTCATCTTGACGACGTTCTTGTACGTCTCTCCCGTGCAGACGTTGCCGCTGTGGGACCAGACGGGAGTTCCCATCCATTTCCACTCTTCGACGATCTCAGGGTCCGCCTCGTGGAGGATTTCGCGCACTTTCGCGAGCGTCTTTCCGCGCCAGTCCCCCAGCTCCTTGATCCTCTCGTCGATCAACGCAGAGGCGGATTCCACCGGGTCGGGTTTTTTCATAGAGAGCTCCTGTTCAGGCGGCGCCAGAAGAAGTAGGAGAGACCCCAGAGCACACTGGTGGCCGCCGCCCAGCCCCACGCATCCGGGCCGTCGCCCACCGCGAAGTGGGCGATGAGCGCCGAGGCGAGGGTGATGGCGAAGCCGGCGTAGGCCCACTCCTTGAGCCTCGCCGGTACCGGCGCGAGCAACAGCAGAATGCCGAGAAACTTGGTCAACGAGAGCTCCACCCGGAAGTAGCCGGGGAAGCCGAGGTGGGTGAACGCCTCCGCCACCTGCGGCAGGCGCAGTTGCGCGTAGGCGGTGAAGCCCATCTGCAGGCAGAAGAGCGCGGTGACGATCCAATAGGCGATGGTCGTGGCCTTGGGAGTGGTCCTGGCGGCGACGATTGCCGGATTCTGCAGGGTCGATTCCATGGTTTCCTCCTCCTTCGCGTCAAGGTTTCGGGGCTACGCCGAGCTGCTCTGCGTAATCGGCGTTCAATCGCTGCCAGCCGTCAAGCTTCATGGCGTCGAGGCCGACGACGCGGCCGATGGGAGCGCCGCCGAGAAGGTGATCCAGAACATCGAGACAAATGTGCCACCCGGCCGCACCCATTGCGATGAAGCGGCGATCGATGTTGTGCCAGAGCGTGAGACGTGTGCCGCCACCAGAGGCTTCGAGCTCCCATCGAATATCGTTGCCGCCCCAGTTGTATTCAAGCACCTTGGGAGCGTCGGCTCGCGTTACTGTCGTTTCGGAAACCAGCGGCTTGGGTGCTCCCACCGTGGTGAGCTTCACCATGGTTCCAGCCGTACCCAGGTTCCCATCGGCGTCAAAGGGAGCCCACGCGCGCAGATGCGCCGGGTCGGTCAGCGCCTGCCAGACTTTGGCCGGCGAGTGGCGCAGCTCTCTGACCAGGATGAGGGTCCAGCTTTCTCCATCCTTTCGGACCTGCGCCCCGCTGGCCGGACCCGGTGTGTAGTGCTCGCGCTCCATCATTTCCTTCTCCTTGCCTTCCCTTTCGTTGGGGTTGGTTCATCCATGAGGTCGAGGTGACGTTCGAGAGCATCGACGTGAGCGGACCAGAACTGGCGGAACGGAGCCAGCCAGTCATCCACCTCCTGAAGCGGCTCAGGCTTCAGCCGATAGAGACGGCGCTGTGCGTCCACCGTGGCTTCGACGAAACCGGCCTCGCGCAGCACTCGCAGGTGCTTGGACACGGTCGGCTGCGGCATCTGAAGCTGGCGCTCGATCTCGCCAACCGATTGCTGTGACGAAGCCAGAAGGCTCAAGATCGCGCGGCGGTTCGGCTCCGCAATGATTTCGAACACAGATTCCATGCGTCGAACATACCCCACGCGGCATATACGTGTCAAGGCACATACGGGCGCCGCCGTCAGGAGGCTTGGCGGCAACAGTCGCAGGCCTATAGGATCGGCTCAGCGAAAAGGAGACGCCGATGACGATCGCCTTCCTCTCACTGTTCTTCGGATTGATCACGGGGACGTATCCCGTCGAGCTGTCGATCCAGGGTCCGGTGGCGACTGTTGAGCTGCAGGTGGACGGCAAGAGCGTCCGGACGCTCCAGGCTCCGCCCTGGAAGGCCCAGCTCGACTTCGGACAGGACCTTCAGCCGCACCAGATCGTGGCGCGGGCTCTCGACGCCGACGGCAAAGAGATCGCCCGTGTGCAGGAGTGGGCCAATCTCCCCCATCCCCTCTCGAAGGTGGACATCGCGCTCGAGCAGGATCCTCCCGCCGCTCCCAAGGCGGCGAAGGTGCTGTGGACGGATCTCAAGGGAGAGAAGCCGGGCACGAGATCGCTCACCTTCGACGGTGCTCCGGTGACGCTCGATCCGGAGGGCCGGGCCGTTCTTCCCCCACACGACTTGGCGTCGATCCACCTGCTCGAGGCGGAGGTCGCCCTCCCCTCGGGGCGCAGCGTGCGCAAGGAGATCGCGTATGGCGGCGAATATGGCAGCGAGGTCTCGACGGAGCTGACCGCCGTGCCGGTGCGGATGGAGCGCGGCAAGCTGCCGCCGGCCCGGCAGCTCGGCGGCTGGCTCACGACCGGAGGACAGCCGCTCCCGGTCGCCGCGGTCGAGGATGGATCGGCGCAACTGTATGTGGTCCGGTCGCCAGGCACCCCCGATGCGCTCCTGGACATGGTGGGGGCCACCGTCAAGGACGACTTCAAAATGGTCATGGTCGCCAATATCTGGGCGCCGCTGAAGCTCGACAGGCGGAGCGCGGTCCGCATTGTCTATCCCTATACCCGGCGCTACGAGGGCTCCGAAGAGCTGCTCACCGATCTGTTCACGGTGACGACCGACTTCAAGACCCGCGAGCAGGGCCTGCCCTGGTTGCTGTTGACCGGTAACCGGATGCAACTGAGGCCGGGGACCCGCCTGCGGTTCGCTGACGCGGTGGCCGTCGCCGGCCTGGAAGCGACCACGGAGAACCGCCGGCGCGCCGTGCTGCTGGTGCTCGCCCCCAAGGAGAAGGAGCAGAGCCAGTACGATCCGGAGACGGTCCGGCGCTATCTCGCCGCGCTGCGCGTACCGCTCGTCGTCTGGTGCTTCGGTGAGCCGGAGCCCGGAGCGGCGGCGACAGCCTGGGGCAAGGTCGAGGTCCTCAAGAATGAAAGAGACCTCGAGCGGGCGGTCGCGGCCTTGCGGAAGCTCCTCGAGTCGGAGCGGATCCTGCTGGTGGACGGCCGGCACCTGCCGCAGTCGATCTCGCTCTCGCCCCAGGCTTCGGCGGGGGTGGAGCTGGCCGGCGCGCGGTAGCGCCGTCGGCAGCCGGAGCCGCGGAGCTTTGCTACTGCCCGGCCAACGCCTGCATGCGCGCGACCCAGCCGGGACGCGCCGCCTTCCACTCCTCGGCGACCGCCGACCATTTGGTCGCGGCCTCCAGTTGCAGAAGGCCTCTCGCCACGGTGGCGGAGCTCGACGCGTTCGCCATCGCCTGAGCCCAGGCCGGCCGATCCTTGTGCCACGAATCTTCGACCGACGGCCAGCCCATCGCCGTTTCGAGCTCGAGGGCGAGACGGCCGACGTCCTCCGGGCCCGTCGCCGCACTGACGTCGGCGATCCACCCCGGGCGCCGCGAGACCCACGTCTTGGAGACCTTCGACCATTTCACCGCGGTTTCGAATTCCAGGAGCCCCTGGGCTTCCGGCAACGGAGCGGCTCCGGCCGAAGCGCTGAGGCACAGACTGATGGCGAGCACAAAGACGAACAGCAGGGCGCGGCGGGGGTGGCTCATTGCATGGTCTCCCAGTGGGTCACGGAGGCAACTATATGCTCGTGAGCCCTCTCACCGCACCTCCGCCGTCGCCCCCTCGATCTTCTTCCAGGGCTCGGCCCGGCCGCCGAGGTGCTTGGCGAGGAACTCCTCGACCCGGCCGTAGAAGTCGAGGTTGTTCTCGGGCCGCGCGAAGCCGTGCCCTTCGTCCGGGTAGACGACGTAGACGACTTCACGCTTGGCAGCGCGCAAGGCCTTCACCATCGAGTCGGCCTGGACGATCGTCACCCGCGGATCGTTCTGCCCCTGGCCGATGAGGAGCGGCGCGCGGATGGCGTCGACGTGATAGAGCGGCGAGATGGCGCGGTTGAGGTCGGCGTCGTGCTCCGGATCGCCGACGCGGAGCCGCCAGCGGGTCATGATTCCGCTCCAGTAGGCCGGGAAGGAGTGGAACAGGGTGGCGATCTCGGCCGGCCCGACGCCGTCGACGCCACAGGCGAAGAGGTCGGGGCGGCCCGACAATGCGCGGAGCGTGGCGTAACCGCCGCCTGACCAGCCCATCGCCGCGATCCGTTGCGGATCGGCGATCCCCTGGTCGATCGCCCAGCGCACGGCGTCGTAGAGATCCTCCTGCGTGCCGCGCCCCCATTGATGATTGCCGGCGTTGAGAAAACCGATCCCGAGGCCGGTCGAGCCGCGGTAGTTCACCTGGAGCACGGCGTATCCGCGATCGGCCAGGAGCTGGATCTCCGGATCGAACCCGTCGGTGTCGCGGAACCAGGGACCGCCGTGGATGTCGAGGACGAGCGGCAGCTTCTTCGCCAGCCTTTTCGGATCGACTCCCGGCGGCAGGGTCAGATAGCTGACCAGCGGCAGCCCGTCGCGCGACTTGATGACGACCGGCTTCTTCGCCGCCAGCGCGTAGCGCTGCAGAGCCGGGTTGTCGTTGAAGAGCGGCGTGACTTTCTGGGCGTCGCGGTCATAGAGGACGTAGGCGACCGGCGCGTCGCTGCGCGAGGCCGAGACGATCCATTTGCGGTCGGCACGGTCGCGGCTGACCATGCTCAGGAAGCCGGGTGCTTCCCGCGCGATGCGCGCGAAGTCGGCGCCCACCGCGACGTCGAGGAAAGTCCAGCGCGGCGTCATCTGCTCGAACGCCACCGCTTCGAGCGCGTGCGTCGCCGGATTGATCAGCACGAGCGGCTTGTCGTTGTCGTCGGCCACGTCCGAGTCCGGATCGCTTGCCAGGACTTCGAGCGGCGCGCCGGTCTTCAGGTCGACGCGGACGAGCTGCCCCTTGTCGGAGTGGAGCGCGGAGTGGATCAGCAGACTCTCGCCGTCGGGCGCGAAGCCGGCGATCAGCGAGCCGCCGACCACCTGGCCGTCGAACAACGCCCGCTCGAACGGCATCACCACGAGATCGCGCCACGGCTGGTCAGCCGCGTCGCGGACGCGGATCACCGTCTGCGCCGTCTTGGGATCGAAGACCGTGGCGGCGCGGATCACGAAATCGGCGTCGACCGTCCAGGTGAGGACGTCGCCGGGGTTCTCCGCCGCGGGTGTCACGGCGCCGGTCTCGAGGTCGATCCGCACCATGTCGAAGAGGTGCCGGTCGCGCAGATTGATGCCGGCGAGCACCTGGCCGGGATGCTGGACGCTGGTGAGGACGTTCTGCGCCTTGACGCCGCGGAACGGCGTCAGGTCGCGCACGTTGCCGGTCGCGAGGTCGGCCGAGTAGAGGTGGTTGTTCTCGTCGCCGCCGTCGTCCTGGAGATAGAGGATGTGTTTCCCGTCCTCGGCCCAGGTGTACCAGAAGATCGGCCGGTGCGGCTCGTCGGTCACCGCCCGCGCCGCAGTGGCGGCGGTGTCTGAGGGGTCGGCGAGCGAGCGCATCCAGACGTTGAGCACGCCGTTTTTGGCCGGCGCGAGCCAGGAGAGACGGGAGCCGTCCGGGGAGAGCCGCGGTAGTGTCCGCTCCGGGTTCCCAAACAGGATCTCGCGCGGAATGAGCGGAGTCTCCGCGCACTGCGCCACGATCGGAGAGAGGAAGAGGGCGGCCGAGACGACCCCGGGCAGGAGGCGTCGAATCCGAAAGTTCCGAGCCTTTGCGAGCATGGTGGCCCGAGGCTATCGGCACCCTCGGCAGGCTGTCAAATGCCCGCCGCGGCCTCCCTCCGGCACTCTCCGTTGACAAACAGGACCAGAGGAGTCCAGAATAATTTCACTCTATTGAGATTTTATCTCAATAGCCGAATGCCCAGCAGGAAACCGGCGCGCCGGGTGTACCGGCGCCCGCCAAATCAGGAGCGGCGGACCCCCTCGCACGGACAGCCCGCCGCCCCCTCACAACTCGCCCATCTGGGCGGACGTTGTCATGGAGGAGTATAGATGCTGAGACCGATCACCGCGCGCTTGCAGAAGCTCGACCTTGGAGCTGCTGGTGAGACGCCCGTCGGACGACGATCGTGATCCTGCTCAGCGAGGCCTGGTGCTCCACAGATGGCCGGAGGTCTTCCCACGCTATCGGCTCATCGACTATGGTCGAGGACCCGAGTTCGAGCAGCTCAGAGCCGGTCAGTGGCGGACGGCCGAAGACTGCGTCGAGGTGATGAAGGAGCTGGTCCGGAAAACTCTCGCGCCCCCTCGCTGAACAACCCAGACAGACCCCCGCCCCAGCCAGCGTTTTTGTCCCCCCGGAGGATTTCAGGGGGGACAAAGACCTGCTCCAGCCCCTCTCTCAGCTCCCGCCGTAGAGCCTCACGAAAGCGAGGACCGCTGGGCCCCAATGGGCAACCTGGCCGGGATCGATGACGAAGTTGATGTGCACGTCGTCGGCCGCGCAATCCTCCGACTGATCGGCGATCTCCTGGCTGGTGCAGAGAGTGCCGTCCGCATGCTTGGGGATGGAGGGAGGAAAGAGCGCCGCCTGGGTGCGCTGGCCGTTGTCCAGCGCGACTTGCGAGAAGCGCTGGGTCGGCTGGATATGGATCTCGTTCCTGGGCTGGAAGCAGAACAGCGGCTTCCTGCCCCCCTGCACGGCGGTCTCCAGGCTCGTGTCGAGCGCCGGATTGCCGCCCCAGGAGAGAGCGTCGCCGCTGATGTCCACCACCGCGGTCGGCCGGCTGTCGAGCGCGTTGTTGAACAGCGAGACGATGCCGCCGAAGGAGTGCCCCATGACGGCGATGAGATTCGGATTGACCAGAAATGCCTTCGCCGGATCCGGCTTCGTCCCAGGCGGCCGCACGGAGGGCGCGTTCTTGAGATAGGTGAACGCCGCCTGGACCTCCGCGGTTTCGGATTGGAGGTCCTCGACCAGCTTGAGCTGCCGCGCCTCGTCGGTGCAGGCGCTTGCGCAGAGCCCCGACTCACACTTCGCGCAGCCGCCGGCGCCGTCCGGCACCAGGCACTGGAGGTTGGCGACGCAGAGGTCCTGGTAGTCCGAGAAATAGAATCCCGTCGACGCGAAGTCGCCGTTGGTTGCTGCATAGCCGCGGCGCAGGGGGACGAAGACGGCGTACCCCTGCTGGGTGAAGAACTCGGCGATGGCGCAGAAGGCACGCTCCCCCTTGAGCTGCCCGGAGCCCGGGTTGAAGACGATGGCGGGGAGGCTGTAGACGTCTTTGCGGTTGGGGTAGTAGAGCCAGCCGAATTCGGCGCAGTGGGTGCCGGTGCAGCGCCACGCGCCCGCGGGCGCGCTCCGCGGACCGGACCAGTACTGGACCTCTTTCATCTTCAGGATCGCCGTGTTGCACTGGGTCGGATGGGGGGCGGCGAGCGCCGGGATGCCGCCCCCCGCGACGAGCGCGCAGGCGAGAACGAGAGAGCTGATGAGCTTTTGCATGACGGTCTCCTTGATGACGTTGGCTCGAGAGCCACACCTGGAACGCGTCAGTCGCGGAGATTTCGGCTCAAAGCACAGCGGTGCAGCCGGGCTTCGGCCTCCTGCAGATCGGGACTTCCCGGCGGCAGCGCCCGGCGCAGGATCGCCGCGCTCTCCTGGAGCATGGAGAGACCCTCGACGGCGTTTTTGTGATCACAGAGAAAACCGCCCAGGATGAGGAGGGCGCCGCCGGTGTCCAGATGCCCGGGCGGCAGCTTGGCGCGGCAGATGGCAAGCGCCCGGCGCAGGAGAGGCTCCACCGGCGCGGCCGGGTCGAGCCGCAAACTCTCCTGCGCGACGTCGCCCAGACTCTGCGCCACGAACGGATCCTCCGGTCCGCGCGCCCGCTCGCGGAGTGCCAGAACGCGGAGGAACAGCCCGAGCGCTGCGGCATGGTCTCCTCCCTCCGCGTGCAGGATCGCCAGGTTGCGCACCGCATTCGCGGTGTCCGGATGGTCCGGCCCGAGGGCTTTCTCGTACACCTCGACCGCGCGCTGGTCGAGCTCCAGCGCGCGCGCCTTGTCGCCGCGGGCGTTCATCAGGTTGCCGAGCTCGCTGAGCATGGCGGCATAGATGCGGTGCTCGCGGCCGTAAGCCACCTCGCAGAGCCCGAGCGCGCGCTCCTCGAGGCGGATCGCCTCGTTGAGGTCGTCGCGACCGCCCAGCTCGCGGTCGGCGGAGGCAAGGTTGTTGAGCGTGGCGGCGACGGTCGGGCTCTGCGGCCCGAGGAGTCGCTCCTGGAGCGCGAGCGCGCGCTCAAAAAGGGCTTTGGCGCCCCGCGGATCGCCGAGCCGTTGCAGCAGGAGTCCCTCGTTGGAGAGCGTCTTGGCCGCGTCGACCGTCGGACCGCCCGGAGCCGCCTGCTGGATGGCGACGGCACGCTCGAAGAGAGCTCGGGCGCGAGGGTATTCGCCGGCGGCCTTGAGCACGTTGGCGAGGATGGTGGCGGTCTTCGCGACCTCCGCATGGCTCGGCCCCAGCACGCGCTCCTGGGTTCTGAGGGCCTGTTCCAGCAGCGGCCTGGCGCGTTTGTCGTCGCTCAGGCTGTGGAGCAGGGTGCCGAGGTCGCGCCGGCTCTCCGCCGTCTCCGCACTCTCCGCGCCGAGCGTCCTCTCGCGCAGGGCGAGCGCGCGTTCGAGCAGCGGCTTCGCCTGCGGGTAGAGGTTGAGGTCGCGGTAGATGTTGCCGATCAGGCCGAGCATCGTCGCCGCCACCTCGGGCTGGCCGGCGAGGTCGCGATCGATCGACCGGGCGCCACGGTCCAGAAGGTCGCGGGCGGTGAGCCTGGCTCCCTTGGCGCGCTCGGGGTCCGACAGCTCGAAAAGGCTCGCCAGGAAGGCCGAGACCTGTCGCGCCGTCTCCGCCTCGCGCCGGGCATGATCGCGCTCGCGGGCGAGGCGGACGGTGTAGACGGCGGTGAGCAGGGCGACGGCGGCGACCACCGCGACGGCCGCCGCGAAGCCGGCCCGGTGGCGCCGCACGAGCTTCCGCGCCCGGTACCACAGCGTGTCGGCGCGCGCCGCCACCGGCAGGCCGGCGAGGTGGCGTTGCAGATCGTCGGAGAGCTGCTCCGCGGAGCCGTAGCGCCGCTCCGGTTCCTGGCGCAAGGCCTTGAGGACGATGGTGTCGAGGTCTCCCGCGAGCAGTCGACGGAGGCGGGGGGCGGCGGCGCTCGGTGGTTCCGTCTCTCCGGCGCGGGGAGGCCGTCCGGTCAGCAGCTCGTAGAGCACGGCGCCCAGCGAATAGATGTCGGTCGCCGTCGTGACGCGGTCGCCGCGGACCTGCTCGGGGCTCGCGTACTCGGGAGTCATCAGGCGGGCGCCGGCGACGGTGACGGCCGCCGCCGCCGCCCTTTCCGGGTCGAGCGGATCGAGCACGGTGGCCAAGCCGAAATCGAGCAGCTTCGGAACGCCGCCGGCGGTGACCAGGATGTTCGAGGGCTTGAGGTCGCGGTGCACGATCAGCCGCTGGTGCGCGTACTGCACCGCCGCGCAGACCTGGCGGAACAGCTCGATGCGGGCGGCGACAGTCAGGTGCCGCGCATCGCAGTCGGCGACCAGGGAGCGCCCCTCGATCTGCTCCATGACGAAATAGGGGAGGCCGTCCTCGGTGGTGCCGGCGTCGTAGAGGCGAGCGATCAGCGGATGCTCCAGGCTGGCCAGGATCTGCCGCTCGGTGAGGAAGCGGTGGAGGACGAGGTCGCTGTCCATGCCGCGCCGGATGACCTTGAGAGCGACACGCCGGGTGAAACCGCCCTGCTCATGGAGTCCGGCATAGACCGTTCCCATGCCGCCGTGGCCAAGCTCGCCGACGACCCGATAGGGGCCGATCCGCAGCCGGGGGGCCGGCTCCTCCGCAAGCCCGAGCCCGGAGAGGCTCGCCGGATCGGCGAGGAACGCCGGATCGGCTTCGGCGGCGGCGAGGAGCGATTCGACCTCGCGGCGCAGCTCGTCGTCGCCCTCTCCTGCACTGGCGAGAAAGGCGTCCCGCTCGGCAGCGGGCAGCGCAGAGGCTGCGTCGAAGACCGCGCGGATCTGCCGCCAGCGCTCCGGGGTCATGGCGGTGCGCCGTGGAGCTCTCGGTAGAGCCAGGCGCGAGCGGAGCTCCAGTCGCGCTTGACCGTCGCCGGAGAGCTGCCGAGCACGGCGGCGGTCTCCTCGATGGTGAGGCCGCCGAAATAGCGGAGCTCGACGATTCGCGCCTGCTCCGCGTCGAGCTGCCCCAGGCGTTCCAGGGCATCGTGGAGATCGATGAGGTCGACGAGATCGATCGGCTCGATCCGGTCGATCCGGTCGATCCGGTCGATCCGGTCGCCGCCTTCGGACGGGATGTGGGCTTCCGCTTCGTCGAAGCTGATGCGCGGCGCGCCGGCGCCGCGCTTCACCCGCCCTCGGCGGCGCGCGTGATCCACCAGCACACGCCGCATCATGCGGGCGGCGACGGCGTAGAAGTGGGACCGGTTCTGCCAGTTGGCGCGACTCTGGTCGACCAGGCGCAGATAGGCCTCGTGGACGACCGCGGTCGGCTGCAGGGTCTGCCCGGCGCGCTCGCCGCGGAGCTGGCGCTCGCCGATCCGGCGCAGCTCGTCATAGACCAGGGGGAGCAGCCGTTCGAGGGCTTCCGGATCGCCGCCTTCCCACGCCAGGAGGAGCGCCGTGACCTCTCCCTTCATCGAGGCTCCTTCAGGGCTTCGAGGATGCCGGCCGCCGCCTCGACTCGTTCCGCGCACCGGACCAGGGCCTCGGCGGCGAAGAGGACTTGCGCATCCACCGCCTCGAAGCTCCGTTGCTCGACAGCCTCGCGGACGCCGGGCAGGGTTTTGACGCCATAGCCCGTGTACACCCCTGGAGCATAGAGAAGATTGCGGTACCAGGACCTTCCGGGCAGCCCTTCCGGCCGCAGGAAGGCTCTCTCGGTGTCGATCAGCGCCCGGCCGAGCTGGTCCGCCGCATCCGTTGGCAGCGGCACACCCCGATGCGAAAAGCGGCCCAGGGCCGTTTCGTAGCGCCGGCCCGCGGTCTGTAGCCGGTGAACGGCGTTCTCCAGAGGGGCGAAGCTCAGGAAGGGCACCGGCCTCAGGGGCCGTGGCGGCACGAAAGGGTGCCGGGTGTCGGCGATGATCCGGAAGAGATCGTCCGCCACCCACTCGTTGTGCCGGGCCGTGTCCTGCCGCATCTGATCGGCGAGGCCGGAGATCTCCTCCACCATGGCGCCGACCCGATCGGCGAAGCCGTCGAACTCGAAAGGCAGGACGCCGGCGTTGGCCAGGCGCAGGACGACGCGGCCGCCGGTTTGGAATTGGGTCGTTTCGTACTCAAACGTTGGATCGACGAAACGGGTGAAGTGCTCGAACGAGTCATAGGCGGAGTGATAGACGCCGTAGTCGGATTCGCAGCAGTAGCTGAAGTCCATCGACGCGATGCCCAGGTGGTCCTCGAAGACGGTGAAGTCCGAGCCTGAGCCGAGCGGCTCCATGGAGAGCACTGTCGGATTGTCGACGGGCTTGCCGGCCTGGCGCGAGATGGTCGGCTCGGCCGGCCCGGCGCCGGCCACCCGGAGTTGGGCGAGCGCGCGGTCGAGCACGCTGACGCCGGACTGCGGGTCGGTCACATCGCGGGCGACCTCGCTGAGGAAACGCTGCAACGTGAGGGAGCCGCTCGGGGACAAAAAGCCGCGGGCGTTGCTGTCGGTGTTCACATAGACAGCCGCCTTGCGCCGCAGCTCCTCGGCATGGGCCTCGCCCCACTCCGTGGAGCCGATGAAGCCCGGCTCTTCGGCGTCCCACGCCGCGAAGACGATCGTGCGCCGAGGCCGGTGGCCAGCCCGGGCCAGCGCTCCGATCACCCGCGCCTCTTCGAGCATGGCCACCAGGCCGCTCACCGGGTCGGTGGCGCCGGTGACCCAGGCGTCGTGATGGTCGCCGCGGACGATCCATTCATCCGGCCGTTCGGCTCCCGGGAGGACCGCGATGACATCGTAGGCGGTGACCTGGCGCCAGTCGAACGCCAGCCTGAGATGGGATCGTGCCGGTCCCGGTCCGAGGTGGTAGGTCACGGGCAAGGCTCCGCGCCACGCCGGCGGCGCCACCGGACCGGCCAGCGCCTGCAAAAACGGCAGGGCATCTCCAGAAGAGATCGGAAGCACGGGAATCCGGGTCAGCGTCAATGCCTGGCTCCGCGTCAACCGCTGCGCGCCCGAGGCCGATCCTTCGCCCGGCGTCAGCGGATCGCCGGGATAGAGCGCGATGTCGAGCACCGAGCCCATCTGGACGCTCTGCTCGGGGCGGTACGCTCCTTGTGGGTAGACGTCTCCCTGCCCATAGCCGTCGAGATCGGGATCGGAGTACAGGATGCAGCCGATGGCGCCGTGCTCCGCCGCCACCTTCGGCTTGACCCCGCGCCACGCCTGGCCGTAGCGGGCGATGACGATCCTGCCCTGGACGCTGACGCCCTGCCGCGCGAGCGTTTCGTAGTCCTCCGGCAGCCCGTAGTTCACATACACCAGCTCTGCGGTGACGTCGCCGTCGATGGAGTAGGCGTTGTAGGTCGGCAGCCGCTCTTCCTGTGGCCAGGGCGATCCCAGAGGAGGCTCTTTCAATTGGGCCGAGTATTGGATCGATGGCGTCGGGGAGAGAAGCTCCAGGAGCCGCTCGCGCGGCGTCGGGAACAGCACCTGGAACTCTTCGATCCGCGTCGAGTAGCCCCACGACCGGAAGAGCCCGGCCAGGAATTCGGCGTTCTCCCTGCCGTACGGCGCGCCGAGGTGATGGGGCCGGGCCGAGAGCCGCTGCATCCAGAGCCGGAAGTCGTCGGTCCTGCCCAGAGAATCGAGCTCGGCTTCAAGCTTCAGCTCCGCCGCCGCTTCGGAGCCGGAGAATCCGCGCAGCGGCTTGGGGCCGCCGGGATCGGTCTGGCCGTGGGCCGCCGGGAGCAGGATGCCGGCGAGACTGACGATCCAGGCGAGCCTTTTCATCTCCTGATCCTCCTCAGTCTTTGATCTCGTCCAGCCGCCGCAATGCCGGAATCCTCCACGCCGTCACGCCGACCACGCCGAGCGTCATCAGGCCGCCGAAGATCACCGAATTCACCGTCCCCAGCAGGCGGGCCGCGAGGCCGGACTCGAAGGAGCCGATCTCGTTCGAGGAGCCGATGAAGATCTGGTTCACCGCCGACACGCGGCCGAGCAGGTGCTGCGGCGTACGCAGGGTGAGGAGGGTCGAGCGGATGACGACGCTGACCTGGTCGACCATGCCGCTCACCGCGAGGAGAGCGAGCGACAGCCAGAAGGAGCGCGACAGGGCGAAGACGATCCAGCAGAGGCCGAATCCGGCGACGCAGAAGAAGAGTGTCCGGCCGGCCCGCCGCAGTTGCCGGTGAGCGAGGACGACGGACATCAGCACCGCGCCGGCGGCGGGCGCGGCGCGGAGGACGCCCAGCCCTTCCGGGCCGGCGTGCAGGATCTCCGAGGCGAAGATGGGCAGGAGCGCAGGAGCGCCGCCGAAGAGCACGGAGAAGAGATCGAGGAGCTGCGCGCCGAGAAGCTCCTTCTGGGTGAAGAGAAAGCGGATGCCGATCGTCAGGTTCTCGCCGATGGTCCCTTCCCTCGGTGTTTTCGGCCGCGGCGTGTAGGCGACGCGCAGGAAAAGAAGGAGGCCGATGGCACAGAGCACGGTCTCGCTGACGTACGCCGCGCGGGCGCCGGAAAAGCCGTAGAGCAGGCCGCCCAGCGCCGGTCCGACGACGGCGCCGAACTGCCAGAGCGACGAGCGCCAGGCGACCGCGTTGGCGTAGGTCTCGCGCGGCACGATCTCGGCGCCCAGGGCGGTGCGGGCCGGCTGGAGAAAGCTGCGCGCCACGCCGCTCGCGAAGACCACGGCGTAGATCGGCCAGACGTTTCCTTCCAACAGCGCCGGTCGCAGGGTGTAGGCGAGGAGCGTGGCGGCACAGAGCGTCTGCACGCCGATCGACAGCAGGCAGAGGCGCTTGCGGTCGTAGCGGTCGGCGACGTGGCCGGCGTAGAGGGCGGCGCCGATGAACGGCACCGCCTCCGCCAGCCCGACCAGACCGAGCGAGAGCGGGTCCTTGGTGATGGCATAGACCTGCCAGGCCACGACCGTGGCCTGGATCATCGTCCCGAGCGTCAGCGCCAGCATGCTGGCGACATACCAGAGGAAGCTCGGGTTGCGCAGGGAGACGTACGGGTCGCGGAAATCGTTGGGCTCAGGCATGCGTCAGCTCGGGCTCGTGCGGTATGATGCCGCAAAACCGTCGCAGTCTCGCATGAATCGGGCGTCCCGCTCCGCCCGGTGAAAGGAACGTATGCCGAGGAAGTTTCTGCTCCTGATCCTCCTGGTCCTTCTTGTCTCGTTGCCCTCGCCCGGACGGGCCGCCGATCCGAAGCCCGAAGCCGCCGCCAAACCGGAAGCCGCCAAAGTCGACTCCAAAGAGGACTCGGCCACTCCCGCCGAAGCCCCGGAAGCGGCGAAGCCTGAAACCATCGACGTCGGCACGTACCTGAACCAGATCACCGCCGTCGATCTGCGGAACAACACCTTCAGCGTCGACTTCTGGATCTGGTTCCGCTGGAAGAACAAGGCCCTCAAGCCGATGGACTCGTTCGAGGTGATCAGCGGCAAGATCAACTCGAAGACGAACTGCACCAAATCGGAGCTGCCCGGCGAGATCAACTACGCCGCCTGCCGCGTTTCCGCGACCGTGATCAAGCACTGGGACGTCACCCACTTCCCGTTCGACGACCATACGGTGGCGATCGAGATCGAGGACGGCGACATCGACGAGACGAAGGGGGTCTACCGGGCGGACGAGAAGAACTCCAAGCTCGATCCGGAGGTCTCGGTCGCCGGCTGGAACATCGGCGGCTACCACGCCGCGACCGAGGACCGGCACTACAACTCCAACTATGGCGACATCTCCCTGCCGTCGGATTCGGAGTCGGTCTACTCCCGCTACACCTTCGCCGTCGACCTCAAGCGGACGAGCCGCGGGCGGTTCTTCAAGGTCTTCTTCGGCCTCTTCGTCGCGGTGCTGGTCTCCTGGTGCGCCTTCTTCATCCGTCCCAAGGACGCCGGTCCCCGGGTCAGCGTCGCGGTCGGCGCCCTGTTCGCCGCATCGGCGATCACGGTGTCGCTCAACAGTACCCTCCCCGAGTCGAACAAGGTCACCCTGGGCGAGAAGCTCATCTTCTTCACCATGCTGATGATCCTCGTCTCCCTGATGGGAACGATCGGCTCGCTCCTGCTCAACTACAAGGGCAACGAGGCAGGCTACAAGAAGCTGGACCGCACCAGCGCCATCCTCTTCCCGATCGTCTACGTCATCGGCGTGGTGGTGTCGCTGCTGGTGTGAGGGGGCGTCGGGCTGGTATCGGGCTGGCACCGGACGGCGGAGTCTGCGAGGATACGCCGTCCGTGCTGTAAGGAGACCCGATGAGCAAGACCGCTGTCCTGGAGCCTCGTTTCGTAGAGATCATCGCGTCGGAGGTGAGCTGCCGGCCGCACCAGGTCGAAGCCGCCTCCGCGCTGTTCGCGGAAGGGGCCACCGTCCCCTTCGTCGCCCGCTATCGCAAGGAAGTCACCGGCGGGCTGGAGGATCTGCAGCTCGAAAACATCGCCAAGCGCCGCGAGTACTTCCTGGATCTGACCGAGCGCCGCGACGCCATCCTGGAGAGCATCCAGGAACAGGGGAAGCTCACCGCCGACCTCGAGACCGCCATCCGCGCCGCGGTCACCAAGCAGGAGCTGGAGGACCTCTACCTCCCCTACAAGCCGAAGCGGCGCACGCGCGCCCAGATCGCCCGCGAGAAGGGACTGGAGCCGCTCGCCGACGCGCTGGTGGCCGGCGCCGCGGGCCGCGAGCGGCCGGAGGAGATGGCCGGGCCGTTCGTGCACACTGAAAAAGGGGTGGAAGACGCCGCGGCGGCGCTCGCCGGCGCGCGCGACATCCTCGCCGAGCGGCTGGCCGAGAGCGCCGAGCAGCGCGCCGACCTGCGCCGCGTGCTGGCCGGCGAGGGGGTCCTCCGCGTCCGTGTGATGCCGGGCAAGGAGACCGATCCCGAGGCCGCCGTCTACCGCGACTACTTCGAGCATGACGAGCCGGGCCGCGACATCAAATCGCACCGCCTGCTCGCCATCCTGCGCGGCGAGCGCGAAGGCTTCCTGCTCTCCGATCTGAAAGTGGACGACGACCGCGAGGTCGAGCGTCTCGGGCGTTCATGGAGCCTCCCCCTGGAAACGCCGTGCGGCCGGCAGATCGCCGAGGCCACGGCGGACAGCTACAAGCGCCTCCTCCGGCCGTCGATCACCAACGAGGTGCGGAGCGAGATGCGCGAGCAGGCGGAAGCGCAGGCCATCGCCGTCTTCCGCGCCAACCTGGAGGCGCTCCTCCTCCAGGCCCCGCTCGGCCAGGCGGCGGTCATGGGGCTCGACCCCGGCTTCCGCACCGGCTGCAAGCTGGCCGTCGTCGACGCCACCGGCCGGGTGGTGGCGACCGACATCATCCACGCCGTGCAGCCGCACGCCAACGAGGCGCAGGCCACGGCGACCGTGCTGCGCCTGATCGAGAAGCACGACGTCAAGGCGGTGGCGGTCGGCAACGGCACCGCCGGCCGCGAGACCGAAGCCTTCGCGCGGAAGGCCGTGCTGGAGGCGCCGAAGGAAGAGATCCGCACGGTGGTGGTGGCGATCGTGCCGGAGACCGGCGCCTCGGTCTATTCGGCCTCGGCGGTGGCGCGCGAAGAGCTGCCGCAGCTCGACGTTTCGCTGCGCGGCGCGGTGTCGATCGCCCGCCGCTTGCAGGATCCGCTCGCCGAGCTGGTGAAGATCGAGCCACGCTCGCTGGGCGTCGGCCAGTATCAGCACGACGTGGATCAAAAGGCGCTGGAGCGTGAGCTGGACACCGCGGTCGAAAGCGCGGTGAACCACGTCGGCGTCGAGCTCAACACCGCCTCGGCGCCACTGCTGCGCCGCGTCTCGGGTCTCTCGGAGCGGCTGGCCCGCGCGGTGGTCGAGCACCGCGACTCGAACGGACCGTTCGGATCGCGCAAAGCTCTCCTCAAGGTCACCGGCTTCGGCCCCAAGACCTTCGAGCTGTCGGCCGGCTTCCTGCGTCTGCGCGGCGGCGAGAACCCGCTCGACGCGACCGCCGTGCACCCGGAGCGCTATCCGGTCGTGCAGCAGATGGCGAAGGCGCTGGCGGTGCCGGTCGAAGAGATGATCGGCAACCCCGCGCTGGTCTCGCGTCTCGACTTCGGCCGCTTCGCCAATGAAGAGCAGGGGCTGGGCCTCTTCACGCTGGAAGACATCAAGAAGGAGCTTCTCCGCCCCGGCCGCGATCCGCGCCCCGAGTTCAAGACGCCGGAGTGGCGGCAGGACGTCACCAGTGTCAAGGACCTGCAACCCGGCATGGTGCTCGAAGGGCGGGTCTCGAACGTCACCAACTTCGGCGCCTTCGTCGACATCGGCGTCCATCGCGACGGCCTGGTGCACGTCTCGGAGCTGACCCACCGCTGGGTGGCCGATCCGCGCGAGGCGGTGAAGGTCGGCGAGATCGTCAAGGTGAAAGTGATGGAGGTCGACCGCGAGCGCGAGCGGATCAGCCTCTCGATCAAAGCCCTCCAGACGCCGGACGCGAATCCTGGCCGCCCGGCGACGGGCAGCGCGGGACAGGGAAAAGGGCCACGGCCGGAGCGATCAGAACGGTCGGATCGGCCTCCGGGCAAGGGTCCGGGAAAAGGCGGCCCGCCACCGAAGCCGCAGAAGCCTCCCGCGCCGACGATGGATGATCTGATGCGGAAGTTCAACCGGCGCTAGCCGCCGCGCGGACCTCATATACTCCGCCCCGCGATGTCGAGTGTGCTTTGGGGTCTCTACCAGGCCGCGATGGCGGCCATGCTGCTTCTCGCCGGACCGGTTCTGCTGCTGCGCCGGGGGAAGCACTACCTGCCGACCCTGTCCGGGCGTCTGGGACGGGGGCCGGCGGATGTGGTGTCGCAGGGCGCGCTGTGGATTCATGCGGTGTCGGTGGGCGAGGTGGGGGTCGCGGCGACCCTGGCTCACGCGCTGCCGGCGGAGATTCCGCTGCTGATCACGACGGTGACTCCCACCGGCCAGGCTCGCGCCCAGGCGCTCTTCGGCGCCGGATCGGCGCGGCCGGCGGCGGTGGCGTATCTGCCTTTTGATCTCGGATTTGCCGTCAGCCGTTTCTTCAAACGCTTCCAGCCTTCCTCACTGATTCTCGTCGAGGGGGACTACTGGCCTCTCCTCCTTCGCGCGGCGCGACGGCGCGGCCTGCCGGTGGCGGTGGTCAACGGCCGGGTGGGAGACCGCGGCTTCGGCCGGATGCGCCGGTTGCAAGCCCTGCTCGCTCCCCTCTTCTCGGCTGTCGGGCGCTTCGGCGTGCAGAGCGCGGAGGACCGCGACCGGCTGGTGGCTCTCGGGGTGACGGCGGAGCGGGTGACGGTTACCGGCAACCTCAAATACGAATCGCCCGAGCCGCCACGGAAGCCGGAGCTTGAAGGCACTCTCGCGGGCGTCGCCGGCGGCCGGCCGATCCTTCTCGCCGGCTCCACGATGCCGGGTGAGGAGGAGCAGGTGCTCGCCGCCTGGGAGATGGCCGGCGGCGCCAGCCGGGCTCTCCTGGTGCTCGCCCCCCGCCATCCTGAGCGTTGGAACGAGGTGGACGCCCTCCTGCACTCCCGCGCCAGCGTCGATGCGGTGCGGCGGAGCACTCTCGTGGAGGCGCCCGGCGACAGCGCCCGGCGGACCGGCGTCATCCTCTTGGACAGCCTCGGCGAGCTCGCCGCGCTCTATCGGCTCGCCGCCGCCGCCTTCATCGGCGGCACGCTGGTGCCCAAAGGAGGTCACAATCCACTGGAGGCCGCCCGCTTCGGCGTGCCGGTGGTGGTCGGCCCATCGATGGAGAACTTCCGCGAGATGGCCGAGCAGTTCGACCGCCGCGACGCCTGGCGCCGCGCCTCCGATGCCGGCGCCCTGGGGGAGATCTGGAAGGGCTGGCTCGACGATCCGGCCGCCGCCCGCGCGCAGGGGGCTCGCGCCGCGGCGCTCGTGGAGGAAAACCGCGGCGCTCTGGAGCGGACGCTGGCGATGCTGGGACCGATGGCCTCACCCCCCTGGCCCCCCAAAGATTTGCCATGAAAGCGCCCGACCCTCCGCGGTCTCCCTGGCAGCTTTTCTACGGCGGCGCCCATGCGTTGCGGCGGCGGTGGTTTCGCGACCGGGCGCGGGCGCTGCCGCGGCCGGTGATCAGCGTCGGCAATCTGCACTGGGGCGGCACCGGCAAGACGCCGCTGACGGCGGCGGTCGCGGCGCACCTGCGGGACCGGGGGCTCGCGGTGTGCGTCCTGTCGCGCGGCTATGCCGGCGAGGGGCGCGGGGTGCGGGTGGTGAGCATGGGCGGCGGTCCGCTGCTCGGTCCGAAGGTGGCGGGCGACGAGCCGGTGCTGCTGGCTGGTGAGCTGCCCGGAGTCGCGGTGGTCGTCGGTCCGGACCGCTGGCAGGCTGGACAGCAGGCGATGCAGCGCCTCTCCTCCGCTCCCGATCTCTTCCTTCTCGACGACGGCTTTTCGCACCTGGCCCTGCGCCGCGATCTCGACCTGCTGGCGTTTCCGGCCGCCGATCCTTTCGGCGGCGGACGCCTCCCTCCCGGCGGCCGCCTGCGCGAGCCGCTGGCCGCCGTCGCCCGCGCCAGCGCCGTGCTGCTCACCGGGGCCGTCGATGGAGGCGCCGCGGGAGGCGATTCCGGCCCTGCTCTGGCCGAGGCTCTCCGTCCGTACGGCTTCGGGGGTCCCGGCTTCACCAGCCGCACCGTGCCGGGCCGGCCGCGGTGGATCGGCCGGCCCGGGGAGATCCCGACCGGCTCGTCCGTCTTCCTGGTCTCCGCCGTGGCGCGGCCGGACACGTTCACCGCGACCGTCCGCTCGCTCGGCTACGAGATCGCGGGCGAGCTGCGCTTTGCAGATCACCACGCCTATCCGGACGCCAGCCTGGAGCAGATCGCGACGGCCGCGAGATCGAGCGGCGCCGCGGCGATTCTCACTACGTCGAAGGACCGCGTGAAGCTCCTCGGCCGGCTGATGGACGTCCCCTGGGCCGAGCTGCCCGTCCACGCCGAGCCCGAGCCCGGTTTCTGGCGCTGGCTGGACGGCGAAGTCGACTTGCTCCGGCGGCCACCGTCCTAACGAGGAAAGAGGGGGAAAGAGGGCCGCCAGGCTTGCATTTCTTGTTCGACCATGGAATCGTCCCGGCACCGTGACATTCCGCCGATGAAGGACCGTCCCGTTCGCCACCGTATCGAGCAGGGCCTCTATCTGGTCCTCAAGGGCTTTCTGCGCGCGCTTCCCCATGCGGCGACGCGGACCTTCGGCAGCGCTCTCGGCCGGCTCGCCCACGCCGTCGACGGCCGGCACCGCAAGATCGCTCGGCGGAACATGGATCTGGCGCTCCCCGGCCTCGCCGCGGCCGAGCGCGACCGGCTCGTCGGCGAGTGCTTCCGCCACTTCGGCGCCGCGCTCTGCGACGCGATCTCCTCCACCCGCTTTGATGCGCAGGAGATCTGCCGCCGCTTCACCCTGGAGAGCTGGGAGCATCTCGAAGCGGCGGAATCGCTCGGGAAGGGCGTTTTTCTGCTCACCGCCCACATCGGCTTCTGGGAGCTGGCGCCGGCGATCATCGGCCTCTACCGCGGTCCCATCCGGATCGTCGTCCGACCGGCCGACAACCCCTGGCTGAACCGCGAGCTGGAGTCGCTCCGCGACCGCTTCGGCAACCGGAGCCTGCCCAAGCACGGCGCGGCACGCGGGATGCTCGAGGCCATCCGCCACCGCGGCCGGGTGGGCATCCTGATCGACCAGCGGGTGCAGGCGAAAGAAGGCATCGAAGTCCCCTTCTTCGGCCATCCGGCGCTCACCTCGCCGATCCTCGCCCGCATGTCGCTGCGCACCGGCGCGCCCGTGGTGCCGGTCGCCGTCTACCCCGAGCCCGGAGGCCACTACCGCCTCGTCGCCCGGCCGCCCATCCTGCCGCCCGCGGGAGGCAAGGACGAGGAAGGCCCGGTCGCCGATCTCACCCGCCGCTACTTGGAAGCCGCCGAAGCGGACATCAAGGCCCATCCGGAGATGTGGCTGTGGATGCACCGGCGGTGGGACCGGGTGCGGTGAGACTTGAACCGGCGAGCGCGAGAAGCTCCTTCTCATAGCCGGGCTGGCCGGCGTTGGGAAGCGCGTTGGCGAGGTCGATCAGCCAGATCTCCCAGTCTTTGCCCCGGGTGGCGATCGTGGCGAGGGCTGCGGTCACGCAGCGCACAGAGTCCGCGTGCTCGCCGCGAGACTCCAGTTGCGCCGCGAGCTGGGCCAGCAGCTCGACTTTGGACGCACTCGCCGGCAGGGCCTGAAGCAGCGTCCAGAGGCGGTCGCGCGGGGCGGCGAGGAGCGCGCTTGTGGGGATCTGCCAGAGCGCATACTCCATGTCAGCGGCAGAGCTCGCATGCGCGGTGAGGATTTCGACCGCCCGGTCCATCCGGTGGACGCCGTCGAAGGCCTTCACGATCGCCTCCCAGGAGTAGGCGCGCCATTCGTGATCTGAATTCGCGGTGATCTCCGCCAGCGCCGAGGCGAAAGCGGCTTCGGAGCGGGTCGTCTCCTTGGCCTCCTCGAGCGCCGCGGCGATGTGCGCTTTGGTCTCGCACCGGTTCTGGAGGATCGGAGCCGGCCCGCCCCAGGTGAACCCGCCTTCGGTCTGCGGAGCGGCAGGCACAGGAATGCGTTCAGCGAGCCGCAACGACCGGTCGAGGAGCGCGAGCGCTTCCGTTTTCTTGCCGAGCACGAAGTCGGCCCGGGCGATCCGGGTCAAACCGTCACAGATGAACGGAAGGACATGGACAGCCGCCTCGCCCTCCGAATTGATCGCGTCGAGTGCCGCCTGCGCCTTGTGCAACGCCTCCCCGGAGAGTGCCGGAGACGGCGACAGCTCGGCGATTTGCTCCAGCACCTCGACGCGCTCCTGGAGATCGCCCATCCTCTCGTCGGGCTCCGCTTCGATCTCCTTCAGGGCCTCTTGCAGGTCCGCGAGCGAGCGCTCGCGGCGCGCCATCGTGATCACCGCGCGCGCCCGGAAGGCGCTGAGGCTCCGGTCCGGAACGTCGCCCAAGGCCTGCATGGCCAATTTGGCGGATGGCAGGTCGCTGCTGTCGACAAAGATCCCGACGAGCTGGAGCAGGAAGCTCTGCCGCGTCGAGTAGTCCTCCTCCCAGAACGCCCCCTCGTCCGAGGGGATATGCATGCTGGCCGGGCGGATGGCGCGCGCAATCTCCAAAGCCGCCAGCGGCTCCTTCGCCTCCAGGAGCGCCTTCGCCCGCGCCACGGGATCGTCCACCTTGTCGAGCAGTCGCGCCGCTCCGGCGTGATCTCCGGCCTGCTCCATGGCGGTCGCGATGTCCGCAAAAGCGATCGGCACCGTCCAATCCGGCTCGAGCGCGGAGAGGCGGTCGAGGATCATCCGGGCTCTCGCCTCATCGTGCGCGTGGATCGCCGCCACCACCAGCGGCACGAAAGCCGGAGCCTTCACCCGGTCCGGTGTGTCGAGATCGTGGAGGAGCTGCAACGCACGGTCATACCGGCCGGCTTTCGCGAACAGTTGTGCCAGCGCAGCCAACTGATTGCTCTGCCAGGTCAGGTTCTCCTCCCCCTGCATGCGCGGGATTCCGGTGGTTTCGGCCACGGCGAGAGCGGTGCTCAGGATCGTGGCGCCGGCGGGTTCGGGTACCGGAGCGGATGCTGTGCGAGGCGGCGGCACGTGCGCCGCGCAGCCGAGACAGAGGACAAGAAAGACCGCTGATACGCGCATGGAAGCTTCTCCTCCAGAGACTTGGGAGGGGAGAGACAGCAGGAATCATTCCAGGGGGTAGGCAGCCCGCCGGCTCCAGAACGCGCTCTCCGGCCAGCGTGTTTCCTCCGCGTAGTACCGCGCCCGGACGCGCAAATAGCCCGCATGCTCGTCGCGCACGAAACGGTCGTAGCGCGCGAGGCCGCTGTCGTCCTCTTTTTCGAGCAGGTCGGCGATGGCGTAGGAGGCGAAGACTCCGGAGCGCAGTCCTTTGAGGATGCCCTGAGCGGAGAGGGGATCGAAGAGCGAGGCGGCGTCGCCCACTGCCAGCCAGCCGGGACCGGCGGCCGGGGTGAGACGGCGGGACTGGGCGGCGCGGATGGTCACAGGTCCTTGCGGACGGGCGCCGGCCAGCAGGGCGCTCACCCGCTCCGCCGTACTGAGCAGGCGAGCCCAGCCGGCGGAGTCGCCCGGCTGGAGTCGGGCCGCGAGGTCGGCGTCGGTGAGGCATGCGGCGACACGGAGACTGCCGGGCAGCCCTGCGGTGTACCACCAGCCGTCGGCGAAGGCTTCCACCAGGGAACGCGGATCCCGCTCCTCGGTCTCCTCGAACAGGCGGACGAAAGCGGTCAGCCGGTCGGAGATCTCGAAACGGGCGCCGTGGCGGCGGGCCAGGGCGGCGGCGGCGCCGGTGGCGTCCACGAGGAAGCGAGCCGAGAGGAGCTCGCCGCCGGCGAGGCGGAGCCGCCAGCCGCCGTCTTCCCGTGCGGCGGTGTGGACGCGGCACCGCCGCAGGAGCGTCACGCTGCGCTGCTCCGCCTCGTCCGCCAGCAGGGCGTCGAAAGCCGTCCGGTCCAGATGCCAGCCGGCGCCGTGGGGGCTGAACAGGAAATCGTGCTCCCAAGGTGTGGCGCTTCCCCAGGCCGCGGCGGTGCCGTGGGCCTCGCGGTGGCCCTGCCGGCGGAAGGCTTCCCAGACGCCGAGATGCTGCAACACCCGCCGGGCGGCAGGCGGCAGGGTCTCGCCGATGCGCGGGCCGTCGTAGGCCGACGCCTCGCAGAGCACGACGGAGAGGCCGGGTGCGTGGGCGCGCAGGGAGAGGCCGGCGGCACAGCCGGCCGGGCCTCCCCCCACGATGGCAACGTCGAAGCGCACCTCAGCCTACGCGGACGGCGTAGAACGAGGCCACCACTCCAGCGGGGTTGACGCCGCCGGTGCCACTGGAGTGTGGAATGGTGCGCACCACCGAGCCGACGAGCGCCGGCCGCTGCAAGGTGTCGTTGCTGTTCGGCCACACCGGCACCAGCCAGGCGATGTAGTCGTAGATCCACTCTTCGCCGCTCACCACGCCCTTGCCCTGAAAGCGGATCTGCATCGGCGTGCCGTAGTCGCGCGAGCCGTACAGGGTGAGCGACCAGCCCTCGCCGCCGATCGTGCCGCGGAGCACCTGCTCCGGCGCCTCCTCGATCACCAGCGTCCCGACGCCGAACTCCAGGTCGTTGAACGCCTTGGCGGGATCGGGATCGTTGAGCAGGCTGCGGTAGGTCCACGATCCGACGAAAGGATTTCTGCTGCTCATGGCTCCTCCTTGGTTTCGCTTCTTTCGACAGCGAGATAGGGGACCTGCGGCGGAGGCGGCACCTCGGTGGGCTTTTCATTGGCCTTGGGGTTCTTCAACACGAAGGGCAGGGTCCACCAGGCGGTGACCATCTTCAGGTCGCCGGCGTTGGTCTGCGGGATGCCCCGGCTCCAGTCGACGGTGGAGCTGCCGCTCGCGGCCTCGAAAACCTGGAGCGGACGGTGGGCCGGCCACCAGAGGGTCTCCCACACCGCCTGCTCCCGCCGCATCAAAGAGTCCTTCTGATTCGCGGGATAGATCTTGTTCCACTCCTCGTACGTGACGTTGATCGGCTGCGTGGTGCATTCGTTGAAGTCGGCCTGCCAGGGCAGGGCCATGTGCTTGGTCAGATCGCCCGGTTGCATGCCGCGGTCGAAGTTGTCCTTCTGGCTGAGCGTGGCGTCCACGTAGGCGCTGTAGTCCGCCTCGGGGATCGCCGCCCCGCTGTTGTTGTTGGCCTCGGCTGCGGTCTGGCGGAACGCGGCGAACTGCGGGTCCGCCTTGATGCGGTAGGGCTCGACATAGATCGCGGGGTTGCGCAGGATCCAGCCCACCTCGCCGCCGGGACAGAAGGCACCGCCGAGCACGTTGCTGAGCACGCCCCGGTCGAGGTCGTTGCCGGTGCGGTTGACCCAGCCGGTGTATGGATCCCAGGGATCGGGAGCCGCCCAGCCTTCCATCTCTTCGTTGACGAACAGCCCGAGGGACCACTGGCGCAGCAGGTAGAGCTGGAAGTCGGTGAGACGGAGAAACTTGGACGGCAGGGTGTTCGAGATCGGATTGTCCCCGGCCAGGAGAGGCATGAGCGGCAGGCCGTGGACGCGGCTGCTCGGCTTGCTGCCGAGGCGGAATTCGTTCTCCTCGCCGGGTTGGCGCAGGAGATCGAAGAGATATTGGCGGTAGGGCCGGTACGGATCGCGGGTGCTGGACGCCAGGCACTCGCGCAGGCAGTCCTCCAGGAGCTTGCCGGATTGATACTTCTTCAGGTGCTCGGAGACCGCGGCCCGGAGCTCGCCCCCGAGCCCTTCCACGGCCTGCTCGACGGCCTTCTCGAGCGTCTCTTTCGCTTCTGGAGAGCCCTGGGTCTTGCGCCATGCGTCCAGATAGCGCTTGGGATCCTCTCCCGGGTCGTCACCCACGAGGGCGTGGGCATAGTCTTCCAGCGCTTTGCGCACCGACTCCGTGAGCTGCCCGAAACGGTCCCGGGCCTCGAGCTCCCGTCCTCCGGTGGCGCGCAGCCGCACCGTCTCCCTCTTCTCCGCGAGCTCGAAGACCGGCTCCAGAGTCTCCACGAACAGGGCGCCCGAATGCTGCCGGCGCAGGCACTCCGCCTCGCAGCGCTTCAGCGCCTCGCGGTCGACTCGCGGCGGCAAGCCGAGCTTGGTCGGATCGAAGTTGCCGCGCTTCGACTGGTTGTGCGGATAGTTCGACAGGGCCAGGATGTTCGTCAGATAGCTGAACTGGTCGGGACGGAAGAGGATGGGCCAGATGTCGCGGTAGAACCAGGGCCTGTAGACCGGATTCCACTGCAATCGCCCGGCGCGCCAGAGGATCAGTGCCTCGGTGTCGGTGGGCGGGATGACCTGCGGACGGTCGAAGGTGCCGGCCGTGCCGTAGAGATCGGTGCGGGAGGCGAACTCGCGCACCGCCATGTCGTCGATCACCTCGCTCATGGTCACCATGTCGAGGATCTGCGGCACGTAGCGCGGATAGCCCACCACGACCCAGGCGGGGGCCTCGACGTCGACGTAGCGCGTGGCGTCGACGTCTTTCGAGTACATCACCAGCCGGGCGGTCACCGGGCCGTCCGACGTGTCGTCGAACCAGCCGTTGTTGTTGGCGTAGGTGTCGATGCGAGGCTGGCCGAATTCGTCGAACAGACAGGTGCCGGACTTGCCGTGGCCGCCGAGCACCAGCAGGCGTCCGTCGTCGTCGGTTTTGATCTCACCCAGGGTGTCGATCGATTCGGGCTGCAGCGGCGGCGGGAAGGTTGGCGCGTAGACGTCACCGCCGTTGCTGTCGAAGCGGGCGGTGCGGTTGCCTTTGTGGCTCACGATGCGCGGACCGGGATCGATGATCAAGCGCTGGCGGGCGTTCGTATCCGTGATGCCGGCGTTGCGCCGGGGGTGGCCCGGTTTGTAGCCATGCTCCCCCTGGAGCTGTTTGAACTCGTACCAGGATGCCTTCTTGTTCGCCAGGTAGACCCGCCATTGAATGTCCGTCAGGACACCCTGGTTGCCGCCGCCGGAGATGGGATCGCCGATCTTCAGGGGACGGCCTTCCGGGCTGTCGTCGTCGTAGACGTAGAGCTGGAAGCGCGCGGCCTGGCGCTTGATCCGGCCCTCCCTGTCCTTGAAGGTCTCGACCGTCAGCTCGGAGGTGCCGTCGGGAGACAGGAGAGGATTGCCCTCGGCGTCGCAGGCGATGGGGAGCGCCGCGGGCTTCTCCGGCGAGAGATAGAACTCCTCGGGGCTGTTGCCCAGGCGGGCGATGCCGATCGCGGGATGGATCTTGTAGGTCGTAGCGGTCGTAGCCATGTGGCGTCCTCAGCTCAGTCGAGAAAGTTCAGGGACACGCCTTCGAGCCGCAGGAGCTCGTTCTCTTCGCAGTAGTCGGCGCCGATCACCACCAGGGTGATCTGGAGCGACGCCGCGCCTTCCCCGAGGAGCCGCTGGGCGGCCTTGGTGACGATGATGCGGTGGTTGCGCGGCGTGTTGTGGCTGCGCGGCCGCAGGTCGTACTTGCGCGGCTGGCGGGGCGGCGGCTCGCAGTGGCCGGGGCCGCCGATGCAGGGTCCGTGGCCGAAGATGGCCAGGTAGCCGGCGTAGTGCGGATCTTCGAGCGGCGTCTGGGCATTCGCATCCGGCAGGTTGAGGAAGACGCGCACGAAGCACGAGCGCTGGAGCTGCGGCACACGGAGCAGCCGCACCTCGGCCTGGCGGAACGAGCGCACCGTTGCCGGCACCTCGATCGGCTTCGACACGAAACGGCCGACCGGCGCTCCCACTCCCACCGGGATGACGCAGGTGCTTTTCACGTATTCGTAGCCGAACCGCGAGATGTCCAGCGTGTCGTGGATCGTGTAGCTCCACGGCGTGAGCACGGAGTCCAGGTCGGCCGGCACCGACTGCGAATGCATCTCCTGCCACTCCCACCAGAGACGGTCGACGTTGGCGTGGATGGGCCAGAAGACCGGGTCGTACGAGGCCGTCAGGTTGCTGAACATGTCGCCGAACTGGGGCTGGGAGTACATGTCCTTCCGGGAGTGGAAGCTGCGGCCGGCCACCAGAACGCCGCGGTTGCGGTTGCTCTGGAGATCGTGTTGAAAATCCTGCGCCCCAGCGCTCTTCGGCGGCTTGTAGTCGGGGTTCATGCCGCCGGTCCAGATGTGCAGGGTGTTGTGCGGATTCTGGTCGAGGAATCCGAACGAGTCGTTGTACAGGCTGCCGCCGCCGAAATCGCGGAAGGTCCGCAGGCTGAGGATCTCCTCGATGTCCTCCGGCTTCGGATAGTGGTAGTGGATCACCTGGTTGATCGTGCCCGGCTGGCCCTGCGAGTTGGTGTACTGAGCCGGATAGCGCAGCGGGTACCAGAGCGGATTGGCGTCGAGCAGCGCGTCGATGAAGCGGTCGCGGTACCTGCCTTCGGCATACGGGGCGCCGAGGAGGCTCGAAACCTCGGCGAAGAATTCGCTCAGCCGCACGTACAGCTTGCCGACCATGTTCTCCCGGAGGATGTTGGTCTGCGCCAGGGTCAGCGGCGGCTCCGCGTTGCGCAGGGAGAGAAGAGACTTGGGAGTCAGGAAAGCCTGGTAGGACCGCGGGATGATCCACCCCTTCTCCGGATGCCGCGGACAGTACTGCGGCATGATCCAGTCCCAGTACGGCAGACTGACGTCCGGGCAGCGGTCCTGGAGCGCCTGCTCGAATTCATAGAGGTAGATCCGGTGCCAGGGCAGGAAGCGCTCCCAGCCGTGCTGGCAGTGGTTCTGGTGGATGAGTGCCATGTTGTTGTAGCTGCGCCGGTCCTCGGGCCACTTGTTCAGCGCATAGAGCTCGTGGAACGCGAAGCGGAGCTTGTCGATCTGGACCTCGGACAGGCAGTCGAGGTTCATGCGCTGCCGGACCTCGCCGTGCTCGTAGGCGTATTCGTCGCCGCTGGTGACCGCAGCGTGGGTGACGGCCGCCTCCGTCGTCTCCACCATCTCGATCGTCGTCGCCGACATCTCGCCTTCGGCGGTGAACGAGGCGATCTCGCCGTCGGCCGGCGGCAGGCCGTCGTCGATCCACTCGGAGATGAAGCGGATGTCGTCGTCGGCCACGGGCTGGCCGCCCCAAGGGAGGCGCGGGAAGCGGGAGCCGTCGAACGGCGGCTGGCCGCGGAGCCCCTGGATCAGGCCGGAGACGGCTCCCCGGCTGGGAGCCTCCGCGCCGGAGCAGCAGCAGGATTGGGGTGCGGGTGCGCTCTCCAGCGCGATCAGGCGCACGCCCATGAGCTGGATCTCCGTCCACTCGGCGAGCGGCAGGTTCCAGAAGCGGCCTACCCCGCCGTAGTCCGCCGTGCTGGCGCCGGCGGCCTCGTCGAGGATCTCCTTGACTCGTTGGTATCGGGTGATGCGCGGTGCTTCGGCCATGTTCAGCTCGCTTCCTCACGAGAATGAGCGTGGTGGTGGACAGGTCCACAAACCTCCGCGGGCACGCGTCGGCAACTCGAAACGGTCTTGGCGAAGATACCACGCGACTGGTACGCCGGAGAGCGATAGAATAGGGAGATCCGCCGGAATCTCCGGGATGCTCGATGATGCTCAATAGGGAGGCTCAATGTCAGCCGATGATTCGGATGATCAGCAGGACCCACTGTGGGACACCGATCTCGACGCGTTCGACGCGGCCGAGCCCATCACCCTGTTCGTGGCCCTGCCGGAGTCCGGCGTCGCCCTCCCGTCACCGGACGAGCTGGACGATGCGCAGCTCACGGAGAAACTCTGGCAGGTGATCAACGCGCTCAGTCTGTTCGGGACCTTCCTCCACAGTACAGATCATCTCAGCGATCGTGAGCTCTATGCTCTCCTGTGGAGCGATCTCCTGCGCGAGCCGGCCGTCCTGCTGCCGGAGAATCCTTCCTACTCCTACCACATCGACATCATCGGCAGTGGCAGCGAGGAGGACAACAACCTGCGCTTGAAGTACTACGCGGACGAAATGGAACGGCAGCAGTGGCTGGAGGAGTGGCCGGAGGACGGCCTCCCGGAGCATGAGGATCCGCCCTACGACCGCGACCGCCGGCTGCCGCAATCTGAATTCAGGGACTTGCCGGTGATGTAGCCGGTGTTTCCGCGAGGAGAATCGATCTTCTTCTTGGCTCGGAGCTCGACTTCCTCTCGAATACCTTCCTCTGCGAGGAACGAAGTAAGCGTTGACCCGATATGTTTGTTCTTCACGAGACACCCTCCTGTTGAACCGACGGGCCGGCCTCAAGGGCCGGCCAATCCCTGCCCTACGGCTTCCTGACCTCCAGCTTCTCCATCACCGGCAGCAGACCGATCTTCGCGGCTTCCACCTGGCGGCGGAAGTCCGCGACGTCGGTGTCGAAGAGGTGGTTCACGTCGGCGATCACGGCGGCGGTGTCGCCTTCCATCTGGCGCAGGTATTCGAGATGCGTCGGGCTCGGCGCCGCCCAGGTGTTGGTCATGTAGGACAGGACGTTGGTGAGCCGGCTCTGGAGGTCGGTCTCCGGCAGAAGGCCCACGGCGTCGTAGGGAGCCCACAGACGGCGCTCCAGGGCGGTCAGCTTGTCCTCGACAGCCTGGCCGGCTTTGGCCAACGGGGTGTCCTTGTCCTTTGTGTCATCTTTCTTGGCCTTGGCGATCACCGTGTCGATGTCCGCCCGCGTCTTGCGGATGCGGTCCACGGCTTCGGCAATTGTGTCGCTGATCGCCAGGGTTCGCGCGATGGCCGCTTCGCGGGCTGGCCAGTCGGCCGGAGCACCGCCGGTGCGCGGATCGGCCAGCACCTTGACGGTATTCCTGGACTCGTGGTCGCCGAGCTTCACGATGACGGTGTAGACGCCCGGAGCGACCTCCGGACCGCCCGGATCCTCGGGCGGCGTACCTTCCACCGGGAGCTGCTTGCCGGCGTCGCGGCGGAGGTCCCAGGCGGCGCGGTTGACGCCCAGGAAGGCCGGCTGCTTGAAGTGGCGGACGAGCTTGCCGGCGGCGTCGGTGACGCGGATTTCCACTTGCGGCTTGGTGTCGGGCTGATCGGTTTTCGGTTTCACGCCTTCTGGAGCGACCGGCGCGGCCGACCCGGCCGGAGGCGTCGCGGACTTCTCACCGGGTGCCGGTTTGTCCTCGCCTTTCATGCGCTCGGCAGCGCGTTCCTTCTCTTTGCGCTCGCGCTCTTTCTCGGCGTCCGGCAGCGGGAGGCCCGGCTGGTTGAGCGAGTAGGTGAGGATCGCTCCATAGGCCCGGCTGGCGCCGCGGAACTCGCTGAAGCCGTTGGCGAAGCCGCCGTCTTCCGGCCGGATGGCGTGCTGCTGGGCGTCGGCGATCTCAAACAGGTGGAGCGGCTCGGCGAGGACCTTCTCGGACATCGACCGCAGCGGCCGGATGTCGTCGAGGATGAACACGCTGCGGCCATGGGTGGCGATCACCAGGTCCTGCTCGCGCGGATGGATGGCGAGGTCCATGACCGAGACGGTGGGCAGGCCGTGATGCCAGGGGAGCCAGTGGCCGCCAGCGTCCAGGCTCACCCAGAGGCCCAGCTCGGTGCCGAGGAAGAGGAGGTCGCGGTCGGCGGAGTCCTGCTCGACGGAGAGGGCGTAGCCGCGCACCGCGCCGGCGTCGGCGATCCGCTTCCAGGTCTTGCCCCAGTCGTCGGTGCGGTAGACGTAGGGCGTCACGTCGCCGCGCCGGTGGTTGTCGAACACCGCGAAGGCCGAGGCGGGGTCGTGCTTCGACGGGCAGATCGCCGGCACCCAGGTGTCCGCGGGCACGCCTTTGACGTTCTTCTCGACGCTCTCCCAGCTCTTGCCGCCGTCGCGGGTGACGTGCACGCGGCCGTCGTCGGTGCCGATCCAGATCACGCCGTCCTTCACGGGGCTCGGCGCGATGGTGATGATGGTGGTGAAGACCTCGGCGCCGCTCGAATCCGGGGTGAGGCCGCCGCTCTGATCGGCCTTCTGCCAGGCCGGATTGTTGGTGGTCAGGTCCGGGCTGATGGTCGTCCAGGTCTCGCCGCGGTCGGTGCTCTTGTGCAGAAACTGGCTGCCGGAATAGACCGTGCCGGGGTGGAACGGATCGGTGGCGAGGCCGGCGTTCCAGTTGAAACGCAGCTTGGTTGGGGGAGCGGTCACCTCCGGGGCCGGCTTGATGTCGCGGGTCTGGCCGGTGGGCATCTCATAGCGGCCGAGGGCACCTCCCTGCGCTTCGGAGTAGAGGAAGCGCGGATCGCCCAGGTCCGGCAGCGTCTCGAAGCCGTCGCCGCCTCCGACGTTCAGCCAGAAGTGGTTGCGGATGCCGCCGGTCTGCCAGGCAGAGCTCGGGCCGCGCCAGGAGCCGTTGTCCTGCAAGCCGCCGTAGACGTTGTACGGCTGCTCCATGTCGACCGCCACGTGGTAGAACTGGCCGACCGGCAGGTTGGTCACGAAGCGCGCCGTGCGTCCTCGGTTGTGGCTGATCCCCAGCCCGCCGTCGCCGCCCACGATGACATGCTCGGGGTTGCGCGGGTCGGCCCAGAAGGCGTGGAAGTCGCCGTGGATCACGCCGCCGTCGATGAGCTTCTCGAAAGTGCGCCCGCCGTCGTTCGAGACCCGCACGTTGAAGTCGAGCGAATAGACGCGGTCGGAGAGCACGGGGTCGACCCGCACGTCGCCGAAGTAGAACGGCCGCGGATCGACGTCGTAGCGGTCGTTGACCGTCTTCCAGGTCCGTCCGCCGTCCTCGGAGCGCAGGAGGGCGCTCTTCTTCGCCTCCACCATGGCGTAGGCGATGTCGGGGTTGGAGCGCGCGATGCCGAGGCCGATGCGGCCGAGGTCGCCCGCCGGGATTCCATCCTCCGGAGTCAGCTTTTTCCACGTGCGCCCGCCGTCCCAGGTGATGTGCAGGCTGGAACCGGAGCCGCCGGACTTGAAGAAGAAGGGCTGCCGGCGGTAGGTCCACAGCGAGGCGATCAGATGGTTCGGATTGCGCGGGTCGATCACCACGTCGCAGGCGCCGGTCTGCGGGTCGCCGTAGAGGACCCGCGTCCAACTCTTGCCGCCGTCCTCTGTCTTATAGATGCCGCGGTCGGGGCTGTCGGCCCAGGCGCTGCCGAGCGCGGCGACCCAGGCCACGTCCGGATTGGTCGGATGGAGGACGACGCGATGGATGCGCTCGGTCTTTTCGAGCCCGAGGTGGATCCAGGTCTTGCCGGCGTCGAGCGAACGGTAGACGCCGTCGCCGAGCGAGACGCTGTTGCGCGGATTCCCTTCGCCGGTGCCGGCCCAGACGATGTCCGGATTGGCCTGGAAGATCGCGACGGCGCCGATCGAGGCCACGGGTTGGTCGTCGAAGAGAGGCGCCCAGGTTTCGCCGCCGTCCACCGTCTTCCATAGACCGCCGCTCGCCGTTCCGACGTAGATGATGTCGGGGTTCGCTTCGACGGCGTCGATCGAGGCGATACGGCCGCTCATGCCGGCCGGCCCGATCGAACGCGCCTTCATGCCGGCGAGGAGTCCCGGATCGATCGCACCGGACGCGGAGGCGGTCAGGGTGAAGAGCAGGGAGACGGCGGCGAGAACGGGCAGCACGGGTCGAAGCACGAGACCTCCCGAAGAAAGAGCTGGAGGCCGGCATCTGCCGGCCTCGTCCCTGCATGAGGATCGATCGATTGCGCCAGGCGGCGCGCGGGATCAGCGGCCGCCGGCAGCGATCGCGTACTCTTCCGAGACCGCCGGAGGAGCCAGAGGAACCGGCGCGCTCTCCGCGGGCGGCACCAGACCGAGCAGGCCGAAGATCCGGGTGACGTAGTCGCGCGTCTCCTGGTAGGGGGGCACGCCGCCGAAGCGGTCCACCGCTCCCTCGCCGGCATTGTATGCGGCGAGCACGCGGGCCGCGTCACCGCTGAAGCGCCCGGAGAGCCACTTCAGATATTTGACGCCGGCTTCCAGATTTTTCTGCGGATTGAAGAGGTCCTTCTTGCGCTGGAGACCGAAGCGGCGCGCGGTCGCCGGCAGGAGCTGCATCAGGCCGCGGGCGCCCTTGCGCGAGATCGCGCGAGGATTGAATGCCGATTCAACCTGCACGACGTCGGCCACAAGATAAGGATTGAGCTTGTAGCGCTCCGCCATCTGGTAGATCAAAGTGCCGAAAGGTGCTTCCGGAATGCCGTGCTCCTCGAAATCCAGTGGAAGGAACATTTCGGGAGCGGGAGGCGGCACCGATGTTGCAACTTGAGCTGGTGGTGAGGGGGGGACGGGAGCCTGGAGAGCAGGGATCTCGGTTTGGATGGCCGGAGCCGGTGAGCCGGGGGCGGCGGCGAGGAGCGGGGGAGGTGGGGTGTGCTCCGGAGCGGGGGCTACGGCAGTCGCCAGAGGCGGCCCGGGTGGAGCGGCAGTCAGGCGGTGGACCTGTTCGGGTTGTGTCAGGCCGGTAAAACCGAGGGCCAGGAACCCGAACGAGAAGCAACGTGAACCCTTGGCAAAGCTCCAAACTTTTCTGCTCAACATGTCTCTCCCTCTGGGGCAGCTCATTTTTGGGAAAACGAGGCAGCCGAGGCTGCACCGGCGGGGGCTCAGGGTCTCAGACGACTTTTGCGGGCTCATTGATATCCGACTGTCCGCAGCCGAGTCAACCCCGAGCGCCCGGTTTACGCCTGCTCACGCCAGAAAGGCGTCGATACAGCTCCTCAACAGAGCCTTCTGCTCCTCCTGGAGGGGGCAGCCGGCGACCCGCTCCAGGCAGCACGCGCGGTGCTGCGCCCGGCTGAGGCGCAGCGCCGGCATGAGGGCGGCGAGCGCCCAGGCGACCGGCTCGGGGCGCTCCAGGTAGTACTCGGCGCGGCAGCCGCCGATCCCGAAGGCGGTGAAGTAGAGGCGCAGGAGGTCCATGTTGAAGATGCGGCAGATCGGCGCCGTCTCCAGGTTGATGCCGGGCCGGCCGCCCTGCAGGTAGAGGACGTGGAGGAGCACCGGCTGGCAGTAGTGGATCTCGAGATCCATGAAGTAGCACCCGATGCGGCGGGAGAGCTCGGCCGGGGTGAGCGCTTCCGGCTCGACCTGGATGAGGAGCGTCACCTGCTCTCCCCAGCGCGACGGCGCTTCGCCGACGACTCCGAGCCGCTGATGCTCCGCCGGGCTCCAGTCGGGCACCGCCGGGAAGGTGATCTGGTCGAGCTCCAGATGCTGGGCTGAATCGGGCTCCACGAGCCGCAGGTAGTCGGCGAGGAAGGTCTGAAGAACCTCCCGGACGAGGGGGGCGCGGTGCGGCATGCGACGTCTCCTTTCAGGCAGGTCTCGTTCGGCAGGAACGAGAACTACCCCCTTAGAAGACGGAAAATGGGTCGCCGATCTCACACGTTTTTTCGTTCCGTCCCTCACTTTTGCCGCACTTTCCCCGTCCAGCGCCGGATCGGCCCTCGCCGGGAGGTTGCCGGGAGGTTGCCAGCCGCCCCCACGGTCGTGTTAGCTTGAGCTTGGGGAGACTTGCAATGAAGACGACAAGACAGTTCCGCTACCCCTACCGGAAGCGGTCTCACGGCCTGCTCTGGCTGCTTCTCGGCCTGGCGGGTTTCGGCACGCTCGCGGCCCTGATCCTGGGCCGGCGGCGCTGGTGGGACGATTCGGAGGACGATTCGGAGACAGGTGCACGGCCGGCCCCCCGGCGACCGTCACGCCCCGCGGAGCCTGTCGAGTCCGCTGATCCGGATGCTCCTGATCTGGATGAGACGGCGGAGCAGAGCCAGGAGGCGTACGCCGAAGCCGCGCTGCCCGAGAGTCTCGGGGTGTGGATCGCCGGCCCGGCCGGCAATCTGTTCGTGCGCGACGGCGGCGAGGAGCACGCCGGCGCGCTGCCCGTGCTGTTCGTCCACAGCCTGGCGGGCAACGGCGGCCAGTGGGCGCTCCAGCTCGACCACCTGCGCCGGCATCGCCGCGCCGTCGCGATCGACCTGCGCGGCCACGGCGACTCCGATCCGGCGGACGACGGCGACTACACGATCCCCGCCTTCGCCGCCGACGTGGCCGCGGTGGCCGATGAGCTGGCCCTGCGCCGCTTCGTCCTCGCCGGCCACAGCCTCGGCGCCTCGGTGGCGATCGAATATGCCGGCCGCCATCCGGAGCGCGTCGCCGGTCTGCTGCTGGCCGACCCGAACGGCGACCAGACCCGCATCCCCCGTGAGCAGATGGAGCCGTTCCTCGCCGCCTTGCGCAACGATCCGTTGCCGGAGCTCGACTCCTACTTCCGCCAGCTCATCGCCCAGGGTGACCACGACGCCGCGGGCTGGGTGCTCGAGGACCTACGGCTCACCCACGAGGACGCGGTCGTCAAATCCGTCGAAGGCGCGATGGGCTACTCGCCGCTCCCCGCCCTGGAGCGCTATCCGGGGCCGAAGCTCTCCGTGGTCAGCGACATGAACAACATGCCGTTCAGCCTGCACAGCCTGCTGCCCGACCTGCCGGTCCGCTACATGCCCGGCACCGGCCACTGGCTGATGATGGACCGCCCGGAGGCGTTCAACCGCCTGCTGGACGAGTTTCTCAACACGGCGAGCACGGCCGAAGCGTAGGAAGACCGGGAAGCGCCCCGCCGATCTCGTCGATCTCTGCGAGGGAGTCGATCACCGCGTCGGCGATGGCAAACCACGGATGGCCCTGGAGCGCCGGCTCCGGCACCGCGATACAGCCCATCCGCGCCGCCTTTGCCGCCACCACCCCGTTCGGTGAGTCCTCGATGGCGATGCACTCCTCCGGCCGCACGCCGAGCTTCTCCGCGGTGTGGATGTACACACCCGGATGCGGCTTGCCGTAGGGCTCCCCTTCCGCGGAGTGGACCACCTCGAAACGATCCCGCAGGCCGAGCTTGGCGAGCACGGCGTCGATGAGGACCGAGGGCGATGACGAGGCGAGGGCTGTACGCAGTCCGGCCTGCGCCGCGAAGGCGAGCGCGCGGTCGACTCCCGGCTTGCGGACTCCCCGCTCGCCGATCAGCGCGATCACATGGCGGACGATGACCGCCTCGATCTCGCGCGGCGGCGGCGCCGTCCACGGCTTGCGGGCGAACCAGTGATCCACCATCGCGTCGACCCGCAGGCCGGTCGTGGTGAGACAGTCCTCCCGCGTCAGCGCCAGGCCGGCTTGGGCGAAGCCCGCCATCTCGGCCTCGTGCCAGAACGGTTCGGAGTCGATGAGGACGCCGTCCATGTCGAAGATCAGGGCCCGCAACATGGGCGGAGAGGATACGACAGGAACGGCGTCCTCCCGGTGTGTCAGCGCCTGCCGCGGATCAGGCCCACCAGCCAGACCAGGATCACCGCACCGATGAAGGCGGTGATCAGCGAGCCGATGAAGCCGCCCCAGTGAACGCCGATCACGCCGAGCAGCCAGCCGCCGAGCAGCGCGCCGATGCAGCCGACGATGATGTCGCCGATGACTCCGAAGCCGGTGCCGCGCATCACTTTGCCGGCAAGGAACCCTGCGATCAGGCCGATGATCAGGAAATAGATGATGCCCATCTCGCCCTCCCTCTTTGTGGTACCTGAGTACGGTGGAAAAGCTATCCCGCGCCCCGGCGGCTGTCAATCAAGGGTTGCGGGAGCGGCACCCAGAGCGCCGCGGCCGCCGCCAGCGCCAGGGCGGCGAGGAGGCAGCCGGCCACGAAGGAGAGCGGACGGTAGAGGATCTGGAGATCGCGCTCCGCATTTTCGCCGGCCTCCAGCCAGGCGCCGAGGAAGGGGCCGTTGGCCAGGGTGGTAGGCGCCCGCCGGCCGCCGTCGAGGAGGAGCCAGTTGCCGTCCTGGTAGATGCTGGAGGCGAGGAGGCGCGTCGCGTCGAGATGAGCGTGGGCGCGCAGCAGCGCCGGGCCGTAGGACGTCAGGGTGACGGCCGAGCCATCTCCCGGCTGCGCGTGCCAGTGCCGCCAGCGCTCCGGCGACGACGCCGCCAGGGTCCGCGCGGCGAAGTCGTCGTTCTCCTGCACCCACTCCGGCCAGCGGACTCCGTCGCGCTGGATGCGCACCCGCGCCGGCAGGAAGAGCAGGGAGAGCGCTCCCGGCCGCTCGTAGACCCACGCCTCGCCATCGCGGTAGACCAGCGGATACGGCAGCGTGACACCGGCCCGGGTCATGATGTAGCGCACCGCCAGCAGGTCGTACAGCGGATGCACCGGCTTGCCGAACCGCGGCGCCATGGGATTGCGGTTGAGCGGCCCGGTCAGCACGGCGTAGCTGGTGGGCAGCGACGGATTGTCGATGCGGACGTCGCGCAGACCGTAGATCAGCGGAATATTGGGCAGGAACGCCTGCCCCAGCCCCATCATCCGCGACGGCCCCAGCGACTTCTGCAGGAAGGCGATGGACGGCGCCGCGGGATAGGAGAAGAGACGGGGAGTCGCCGAGTTGACCGCGCCGTGAAGGCCGAAGAGCTCGACCGCGACAACCCCGGCGAGCGCCCATTGGCTCCAGCGGCCCCAGCGCGAGGCGCCCGGACGGACGAGGAACAGCGCCAGGGTGAGCGCCACGGCGAGGAGCTGGGCTGCCAGGCCGCCCTCGGCAAGGCTGTAGACGACGCGCCCGGTCTCCGGCGACGGCTGGCTGACGTAGATCCAGGCGATCAGGCCGGCCAGCGCCACCCCGGCGGCGAGGACCACCGGCCGGCGCAACCGGCCCAGCGTCCAGCGCTCCACCGTGCAGGCGGCCAGCCAGGCGATCGCCAGGTTCACCAGGAGGAGCACGCGGTGGTGCTGGTGGATGGCCGTGGCGCCGGCCACGGGCAGGCGGCCGAAGAGGACGTCGAAGCCCGGCGGCTGGGCGAGCAGGGCGAGCGACACCAGGAGGAGGCCGATGGCGAAGCGCTCCTGGGGGAAGCGCCCTCCGCCGTCCCGGCGCAGCGGCACGAGGGCGAGCAGCGCGGCGAACAGGGCCGCGGCGCCGGCGCAGCCGCTGGTGTCCTCGATGAAGTTCTCGCCCCCCCAGTACTCCTCGAGGTCGCCGAAGGCGCGCGGCGCGGCGACCGGCAGCACCCGCTCCCGCGCCCGCTTCGCCCAGGCGGTCCGGACCTCCGGCTTCGCCAGCACCGCGAGCGCCGGCCCCAGCGGCTGGGGCGCCAGGTAATACCGCACCAGCGAGGCGCGATGGCTCATCGGTAGGTACTCGGCGATCGGCAGCAGGACCGGCGCCATCGCCGCCGCCGCCAGCGCCATCGCCAACCCGCTGCGCAGCAGGAGGGCCCACCGTTCGCGCCACATCGGCCGGGCGGCGATCCGAGCGAGGAGGAATAGTCCGCCGCAGGTCAGCTCATAGAGCTGCGTCTCCGGATGGCCGCCGAGGAGGACGGCCGCGGTCACTCCAAACAGGAGGACAGAATCGCGGCGACGGCCTTCATCATCGATGCGCGCCACCGCGTAGAGCAGGGCCGGCAGCAGCGCCGCGCCGTTGCCGATCGGCCAGCCCAGCCAGAGAAGGAGGAAGCCGCCGAGCCCGTAGGCCAGCGCACCGCAGAGCGCCGCGGCCTCCCCTAGGCGCAGGCGGCGCAGGAAGAGAAGCATGAACGCCAGGGCGACGAAGACGCGGAGCGCCGAGCTCACCGCCACCGCCTGGCGGAACGGCAGCATCCAGGCGGCCGCGACCAGCGGTTGAAAAGCCTGCGACTGGGGATCGCCGAGGAGCGGCATGCCGGCGCCGGCGCGGGCGTTCCACAGCGGCCACCGGCCGTCGAACACCGCGCGCCGCACCTCCAGCATCCACGGTGTGATCTGGTGGATCAGATCCCCCTGCAGCCAGTTGCCGTGCGGCGGCGGCGGAAGATTACGGAAGGGGACCGCGCCGACCAGGTTGCCGGAGGGGAGAAGCACCCAGCCGCCGAACAGCGCGCTGAAGAAAAGAGCGCAGACCAGAAGGGTGAAGACGGCAAGGATGCGCGGCGGCAGCGGGTCGAGCCAGAATCGCAGCGCCGCCGCGATCCCAGCCGCCAGGGCGAGGAAGCACAGCCCCGGGAGGAGGTCCGCCAGGCTCCAGCCGCTCATGGGCGCCTCATCCCTTCTCGCGGATTCCCAGCGCCTCCCGGACGTGGAACCAGGCCGTCCGCAGCTTCCAGAACCGGCTCGCCTCCATGCCCGCGATCCGCGCCGTCAGATACTCCCGGTCACCTGCCGCCCGCGCCTCCACGGCGGCCAGGTGCGCCCGCAGATCGCCGAGAACGATCTTGAGATAAGCGGCCTCCTGGCGCGCCGACTGGAGCAGGGCTCCCTCGATCGAGCCCGCCCAGAGCGGCTGCGCCCGGCCCCGGGAGTCCAGCACGCGCACGATGAGAACCGCCTCGCGGCGCGGCGCGGCCGGCGGGAGCGGCACGAGGCACCTCCAGCCGGACGCCAGAAAGCGCTCGCCGAACCGCTCCGCCACATCCTGCCGCGGCTCCCCGACCGGCGCCGTGGCGAGCAGCGCGCCGTCCAGAGTCACCTCCACCGCCTGCACGCCGCCCGAGATCACCCCCGCCCAGCCGCGCATCCGCAGGGTGTCCGGCTCCGCCTGGGTGCATTCATCGATCTGCAAGTGCGCCTCACCCTGGAACGCCAAGCCCGCGAAATCGGTCCCCGCCTCGCGGGTCACCACGTAAAGATCCTGGAAGTTGCACAGCCCGCGCAGCAACCGGTGCACCGACACCGGCCCGTCCGCCGCCCGCGCCACCGCCCCGCGGACATACTCCTCCGTCACCCACGTCGAGCCGTAGTCGCTGGTGTCGAGCGAGGCGCTTTCGCTGAGCTCCTGGAAGAGCATCCCGGTCTCCGGCATCGGCACCCCCGCCGGCAGCACCTCCGGGCCGTGCGCGCTGAACAGCAGCACGCCCCCCGGCCGCAGCAGGCCGAGCAGCACGCGCAGCCAATCCACGAACCGGCGGTCCGGCAGATGGGTGAAGAGAGAGGTGACCGTGATGGCGTCGAACCGTTCGGAGGAGGAGAAGTCCTCCGGCCGCACCGTCGAGACGATCCCATGCACGCCGAAGCGCTCCTCCTGGAAGCGCACGCCGTCCGCATAGACGTCCGACACCCAGACCCGCTCGGCGGGCAGATCGCGCAGAAAGAACCGCGTCACCCGCCCATAGCCGCTCGCGAAGTCGAGCAGCCTGCCGGTGTCCGCCACACTGCCGAAGCGCCAACGCAGCACCTGCGTCATCGAGTCGGCGATGCTGAGCCCCGAGCGGAAGTAGGCGAACAGCGCGCGCGCGCGGTCCCCCTCATGCGCCGCCACCAGGAACGACAGCATCTCGTCCCGGTCGTCGATCGCGAGATCGAGGCTCCCCTCCGCGATCCTCTGGTCGGCGAGGAAGGCGCGCACGAACGGGCTCGTCTCGTCAGGATTGAAAGCCAGCGTCATAGAGCTCCGGGAGTGATACGAGAGAGAAGACGGAAGCGTCTCCCCGTGGCGGCGGCATCTTAGCAGGAGCGGTGAACGGAGGGAGCCCACATCGTGAGTTGACCTGGAGTGCCCGATTTTGTACCCTACACGTCCGTCCTGCTGGGAGGTCGTTCAACGGTAGGACATGCGGCTCTGACCCGCAGAATCGGGGTTCGAATCCCTGCCTCCCAGCCAATTCACCCCGATCACCCCTGAAGCACCCCTGCTGGACCCTCCTGTTATTGGGTTGACCACCCTCCCATAAATATGGGAAAGTTGATCTTATGAAGACCACCCTCGAAATTCCAGACGACCTCTTCAAGCAAACCAAGGCCACGGCGGCGATGCGAGGGGAGAGTCTCAAGGAGTTCGTCACGGAGGCACTCCAGAAGCATCTGGAGCTCCAGACTCGTGCGGCCTCATCGCAACGGGGCTGGAGAAGCGTCTTCGGTCAGGCGCGGCGGGAAGAGGTGGATTCGGTCGATGCGGTGGTTGCCGAGGAGCTGGAGCGTATCGATCCGGGCGAGTGGCAGTGATCCTCGATACGAACGCCGTCTCTGCTCTTTTGGCTGGTGATCCTGGTCTCGGCGAAGTGCTTGCCGAGGATGAGCGCCATCATCTTCCCGTGATCGTCATCGGTGAATACCGCTATGGATTGCTCGGCTCGCGCTTCCGCACTCACCTCCAGAACCTCTTGGAGGTTCTCATGCGAGAGTCCTTCATCCTGCGGGTCGACGAGACGACCGCCGAAACGTACTCACGAGTGCGTGATGAGCTCCGGCGCAAAGGCCGGCCGATCCCAGAGAACGACATCTGGATCGCTGCCTTGGCGCGGCAACACCGCCAGCCGATCGTCAGCCGTGACGGCCACTTCGATGAAGTTCCGGACCTTCGCCGGGTGACGTGGTAAAGCCCGGCTCGGCGTCGGTTCATGTCCACCGCATCACCGACGGAGGAGACGATGTCGACACGACAAACGACCGACAACGCACAGAGCGAGTCCCTCAGAATCGGCCCGGAGGATCCGCGGTATCGCGCGGTCGTCGACAAGCGCTTCAACAAGCGGTTCATCGCGAGCCCGGACTACGTACGGCTGGTGAGCTCGACCGCTGAGGTGGTGGCGACCGTGGAGGAAGCGGTGCAGGAGGGGCGGCGTCTCGTCGTGACGAGCGGCGGGCACTGCCTTGAGGGGTTCGTCTCGGATCCCGAGGTGCGGGTCATCCTCGACATCTCGCCGATGAAGCGCGTGGACTACGACCCGGACATGGGCGCCATCGTTGTCGAGGCCGGCGCGACCGTGGGCGAGACGTTCCGGGCGTTGTTCGAGAGATGGGGAGCCGTAATTCCGCTCGGCGAGTATCCGGAGATCGGCATGGGCGGGCATGTGGTCGGCGGCGCTTTTGGCTTCCTCTGCCGCCAGCTCGGCCTCGCCGCGGATTATCTCTATGCCGTCGAGGTGGTCACCGTGGACGCGGACGGACGGGCGAGCCGCGTCGTGGCGACCCGGGAAACGTCGGATCCGCACCGCGACCTCTGGTGGGCGCATACCGGCGGGGGCGGCGGCAACTTCGGCATCGTCACCCGCTACTGGTTCCGAGCGCCTGGCGCTTCCGGCGCCGATCCCGCCAAGCTGTTGCCGCGCGCGCCGGAGTCGATCACGACCTTCCGGGCAGAATGGAGCTGGAGCGATTTCGATCCGTCGCGCTTCCTGCGGCTCCTCCAGAATCACGGGACCTGGTGCGAGCACAACAGCGGCGCCGATTCCCCGAACGCCTCGCTCTGGACCCTCCTCGCGATTCATCGCCAGCAGCTCGGAATGATCGTCGTCCGCGGCGTGAGCACGGCCGGCACCGCCGCCGAGCGGCAGATCGACGACCATCTGGCGGCGCTGAGCGAAGGAGTCGGAGCACCGGCCGGCCGGGAGCTGGCGCGGATGTCCTGGCTCGATTTCGCCCTCAACCCGCTGCCCGATCTGTTCGCCGCGCCACCCGGCGGAGTGAGCGCCAAAGTGAAGGACGCGCTCCTCAAGAGACGGCTCACCGACCGGCAGATTCGCGTGGCCTACGACTACCTGACCCGCACGGACCACGACGTCATGGGCGGGATGCTGGGGCTCGCAACCTATGGCGGGGCGGTCAATACCGTCGCGCCCGGTGCGACTGCCTCCCCTCAACGCGCTGCGATTCTCGACATCGCCTGCACCACCGGCTGGCTGGATCCGCAGGAGGAGGCGAAGAATCTGGCCTGGGGGAGGGCGTTCTATCGCGACCTGTTCGCGGAGAGCGGAGGCGTCCCGGTCCCGGGCGAAGCGTACGAGGGGTCCATGATCAATCATCCCGACACCGACCACGCGGACCCGGTCCTGAATACCTCCGGTGTGCCCTGGCACACGCTGTACTACCAGGAGAGCTACCCGCGCCTGCAGCAGATCAAGGCGCGGTGGGACCCGCGGAATGTGTTCCGCCATGCGTTGTCCATCCGGACGGACTGACCGCGGGGGGCTTCCGAGCCACGCGTCGACTTCGCGAAGCAGATCCAGCGATCCTTCAGGCTAAATGCCAGCCATAGAAGCTTGCGGCGGCGTATAGAAGCTTGCGGAGCCCCACAGAAGCTTGCGGTGGCGGTCCACAAGCTTGCGGCGCGCCATAGAAGCTTGCGGCGGCGTATAGAAGCTTGCGGAGTCCCATAGAAGCTTGCGGTGGCGGACCACAAGCTTGCGGCGCGCCATA
>Ga0134124_10000267_pt1 | contig 46712 bp, 88 predicted proteins | sample KB304_FD_96880 | JGI IMG/M metagenome (GOLD analysis project Ga0134124, IMG submission 96880) | Terrestrial soil microbial communities without Nitrogen fertilizer from Kellogg Biological Station, Michigan, USA - KB3-0-4 | ecosystem: Environmental > Terrestrial > Soil > Unclassified ...
CCTCACGTCTGGCCGTGGTACCACTGGCCGTCATTTTTCTAACCCAGCGTAATGTGGCGCTGCGTGAACTACCCCGCGTGATGTAACTGGTGGTGACGATGCCTCGGACCAAGAAGGCTGCTGGCACTACCGCCGATCCGCGCAATGGTCGCCGTGCAGCCCTTACGCCTGTCGCCGGCGGCCGTATCGACGCGCCCGACGGGCTGTCCGAAGAGGCTGTCGCGCTGTGGGATGCGTACTGGGCGGACGCGGTCGCGACTGTGGCGACGCCTGTCGACCGCGGCCTGTTGATTCGCTGGATCACCGAGTACGACCGGTACCTGCGCACCGTTGCCGAGGCCGACAAGCAACCTCTGGTGTTCGGCTCGACCGGGCAGCAGGTGGAGAACCCGCTCTACAAGATCGCCTACCGGGCCTTGGACGCGGCCGAGCGTTGCGAGCGGCAGATGGGTGTCGGCCCGTTGCACCGGTCGAACCTCGGCATCGCGGTCATCACCGAGCAGAAGTCCCTGCGGGAGATGAACAGCCGATACGGGGGTGGCGATGTCCAGCGCGACTCTCGCCCCGACCCCCGCATCATCGACGCCGGCTGACCCGGGCTGCCAGGCCTGCGGCTGGGTACCTGCGCCCGGCGAGTTGTGGCCGTCGCATGGTGGTATCGCCGTCGACTGGATCGAGGACAACTGCATCTGCGGCGAGGGCGACTGGTACGGGCAGCTCATCAAGCTCCGCCCGGATCAGCAGCGCTTCGCGTGGCGCTGGTTCGAATACTGCCCCGGCTGCGGCGAGTGGCACTACGACGAGGGCCTGCGCGGCGCGGCGACAGGCGACGGGAAGACACAGTTCATCGCCGCACTCGCCCTGGTCGAGTTTGCGGGCCCGGACGAGATCGCGGTGCCGTCGCCGAACATTCCGATCGGTGCTGCGTCGTTCGAGCAGGCGAATCTGCTGTTCACGGCCGTGGCCACGATGTGCGGGGGCCGGGACCGGGCGGTCAAGGAGTCGCCGCTGTGCGGCTACTTCGAGGTCTACGACACCGAGATCCGCTTCACCGACGGACGCGCTGGCCGGATCTACCGGGTCGCCGCGGTGGCGGGCACGAACGAGGGCGGCCTGCCGTCGCTGTTCATCGCCGACGAGCTGCACGAATGGGGCGACCAGGGGTCGCGTAAGGCCCGCGTCCATACCGTCATCGGCAAGTCGACGAAGAAACGCAAGACGCCTCGCGGCGCCGGCCGCCGGCTGAACCTGTCGACGGCGGGTTTCGACAAGGACCATTCGCTGCTCGGTGCGATGTACAAGCTCGGCAAGGAAGCCGACCGCGACCCGCAGCTCGCCCCCCGGTTCCTGTTCGACTGGCATGAGGCACCCGACGGCCTGGACTACGAAGAGCGCACCGATCGGGAGGCAGCTGTTCGGGCAGCGTCCGGAGCGGCCGACGTGCTGTGGTCGGTACGTGACCGGGTGAACGAGTGGGGCAAGCCCGGCATGCAGCGCCACGAGTGGCTGCGCTACTACGCGAACCGGTGGGTCGACCTCACCGAGGAATCCTGGCTGGCCGACCATCCCGGAGCCTGGGCCGCCTGCCGGGGCGAGTGGACGTCCGAGGAAAGCAACCCGTTCGTCGTGGTCGTCGACATGGCGCTCAAGCACGACTCGGTTGCGGTCAGCCGGATCGAGCAACTGCCCGACGACCGGTTCGCCATCACGTCACGGATCTGGCGGCCTGAGTCGGGGCCGGTCGACCACCTCGACGTCTTCAAGTACGTCAGGTCGCAGGCGCGCGGCTCCGGCTTCCGGGGTGTCGTGTATGACCCGCGGTTCTTCGAGCTGCCCGGCCGGCTGCTCGAGGACGAAGGCATTCTGACGATCCAGTTCGACCAGTCGCCGCAGCGTATGGCCCCGGCGTGCGGTCTGGCTTTCGACCTGATCATCGAGTCCCGGATCGTGCACGACGGCGACGAGGAGCTCGGCGCGCACGTCAAGGCAGCGGTGAAGCGGGAGCAGGAGCGCGGTTTCACGCTCTCGAAGGGCAAGTCCAAGCGGCACATCGACGCCGCCATCACCTTGTGCATGGGCGTCTGGATCCTGAGCGCCGTCGAACCCGAGCCGGAGGTGGAGCCGTGGGTGATGTACGGGTGAGCCGCTGGTCGCGCCTGTGGCGGACCCTGCGCGGCTCGCAGGCGGTCGTGGCCCGGTCGGAAGGACCGCTCGACCCGGCCGACTACTGGTTCAACTACGGCGGCTACGCCTACTACGGCACCCCCAGCTCCGGAAATCCCCGCCAAGAGACGATCGAGGCCGACTTCGGCGGGCTGGTGGCGCAGGCCTACAAGCAGAACTCTGTCATCTTCGCCTGCGAGCGAGCCCGCCTGTCGGTGTTCTCCGAGGCCCGGTTCCAGTTCCGGCAGGTCCGCGGCGGCCGGTTGGGCGACTACTTCGGCACCCAGGATCTGGCGTTGCTGGAGCGGCCGTGGACGAACGGCACGACCGGGGACCTGCTGACCCGGATGCTGCAGGACGCGGACTTTGCTGGCAACGCCTACCTCACCCGCCGCGGTGACGTGCTGCGGCGGATGCGGCCGGACTGGGTGACGATCGTGATGGGTTCCTACGAGAGCCCCGACATCACGCCCGCCGACCTCGACGCCGAGCTGCTCGCCTACGTTTACTGGCCTGGCGGGCACCTGTCGAACCGGGACCCGGTCGTGCTGATGCCGGACGAGGTGGCGCACTTCGCGCCGACCCCGGATCCTGTCGCCCACTACCGGGGCATGTCGTGGCTGACGCCGGTCATCCGGGAGATCCAGGCCGATGGCGCGGCGACGGAGCACAAGCTCGCGTTCTTCCGTAACGGCGCCACCCCGCAGATCGTGGTGTCGCTGGACAAGGACGTGAAGGAAGAGGCCTTCGAGCGGTTCGTCCGCAAGATGAACTCCGCCCACCAGGGCACCCAGAATGCCTACCGCACCATCTACCTCGGCGCCGGCGCGGACGTGACCGTGGTGGGCGCCGACCTCAAGCAACTCGACTTCAAGACGACGCAGGGCGCCGGTGAGACCCGCATCGCCGCGGCCGCCGGCGTGCACCCGACGATCGTCGGCCTGTCCGAGGGCATGCAGGGCAGCTCGCTGAACGCCGGGAACTTCGGGCAGGCGCGCCGCCTGTTCGCCGAAGGCACCCTGTCGACGCTGTGGCGTAACGCGGCCGCGTCGATGTCCACGCTGGTGCCGCCGCCGCCGGGATCAGAGCTCGCGTGCGACACCCGCGACGTGCCGTTCCTGCGCGAGGACCAGAAAGACGCGGCCGAGATCCAGCAGGTCAAGGCGCAAACCATCCGGTCTTTCATCGACGCAGGTTTCGTGCCGGACTCGGTGGTGGCCGCGGTGGACGCCGACGACCGTTCGCTGCTGGTCCACTCGGGCCTCTACAGCGTGCAGCTTCAACCACTCGGCATGGAACAGCCCACCAGTACGGACGCAACGACCCGGCCCCCGTTGAACGGCTCGCCGCTGCCGGCGCGAATCAGGTAGAGGAGCGGACAGTGGCGCCAAACCCGAACGATCTGCCCACGCCGGAATTCATCACCCGCGCGACGACGCTGGATGACCTGGCGATCCGGTCCGGGCGTGTGACCTGCGAGACCTGCGGGCAGGATGCGACCGGCCGGATCGTGGACGCCTACGCGGCCGTATTCGGCGAGCCCGCCGAGATCAACGACGCGAGCGGCCATTACATCGAGGACCTGGACCCGGCGGCGTTCAACCGCAGGCTGGATCACCTGTCCCGGTCGAGGACCGGCCTGCGTGACGTAGGCGTGTTCTTCAACCACGCGAAGACCCTCTACGACACGCCGTCGGAGCAGTTCAGCATTCCCGTCGGGCACCCGGCGGCGATCCGCGTCGACGGGCACGGGCTGATGACCAGCACCCACTACACCCGCAACGGCGACGCGATCTTGCAGGGCATCAAGGATTCCGATTTCACCGGCCACAGCTTCACCGGCCGGATCGTGCGCCGCGATCCCACTCGGGTCCCCCGGGCCAGTCGCGGCGGTGACCTGCCCCGGGTCCGGCTGCTCGAGCTCGGCCTGACCGAATACGGCCCGACACCGCTCCCCGCATACAACGGCGCCCAGTTGGTGGGTGTTCGCTCGCAGTTCTTCCCGGCCCAGCACTCCACCGGACTCGCTGAGGCCGCACCCCCACTCCCGCCATCGGGACCCGGGGCCGAGGACTCGCACATCAGTGCACTCCGGTCGGCAGAGATCCGCCACGCGCAGGCCATCCGTCGCGCGCGGCTCTTCGCTGTAGGAGCGCGAAATGCCGACCAAGCCCACTCGGCTTGACGAGATCAACGAGCGTCAGTCCGTCATCAAGCAGGAGCTGGACGCGGTCCAGAAGCTCCCCGAGCCCGACGGCGACGAAGCCCAGCGGGCGCAGTCCCTGGAGGACCGGGGCAAACTCACCGACGACCTCCTCGACGAGTTCGACACCCTGGAGAAGGAGGCCGGCCCGCTGCGCGAGCGCGAGGCCCGCCGGTCGAAGATCCTCTCGGCCGCCCACCAGAGCATGAACGCCGAGCAGGACGCCCAGCGCGGCTCCTACTGGGTGGCCGCCCCCGGTGACGCCGGCGGCCAGCGGGACAACTCCGTGCAGGTCCGCACCGGCGGCCCGTACCGCGATCCGTACCGCGACCTCGACGCCGTCCGCTCCCGGTCGATCTCCGACACCGACATGGTGTCCCGGGCCCGCAACGCGATCGAGCAGGCCCCGGACTGGGTGCCCGACGAGCACAAGCAGCAGGCCGACGACCTGGTCCGGCGGGCGTCCCGGATGAACCGGCCGCTGTTCGCGCAGCACCTGCTGCTGACCGGCAGTGAGCGGTACACCGAGGACTTCACCAAGTACATGCTGTCGCCGCTGGACAACGCACAGCGTGCCGCGCTGAGCCTGACCAACGCGAACGGCGGCTACCTGGTGCCGTTCACCCTCGACCCGACGATCATCCTGACCAACTCGGGCAGCGCGAACCCGTACCGGCAGGTGTCGAACGTCAAGAAGACTGCCACCAACACCTGGAACGGCGTCGCTTCGACCGGCATGAACGCGGCATGGCTGGCTGAGGCCGGCGTCGTCGCCGACGCAAGCCCGACGTTCTCCAACATCGTCATCACCCCGCAGAAGGCCAGCGCGTGGGTGTTCGGCTCGTACGAGATCCTCGAGGACTCCGACTTCGAGTCGGAGCTGCCCGGCCTGCTCGCCGACGCGAAGGACCGCCTCGAAGAGGCCGCGTTCGCCACCGGCACCGGCTCCGGCCAGCCGAAGGGCATCATCACCGCCGCGACTACCGTCTACACCACCGCGGACACCACCGGCCACACCATCGCCGTCGCCGACGTCTACGGCATCCAGGCGGCGCTGCCGGCCCGGTTCCGCCGCAACGCCTCCTGGGTCGCGTCGATCTCCGCGATCAACCGGTTCCGGCAGCTCGACACGGCGGGCGGCTCGTCCTACTGGACGAACCTCGGCCAGGGCCAGCCGGAGCGGCTGCTCGGCGGCGGCATCTTCGAGTCCACCACCGTCGCGGCCTACACCGCCGCGGCGGCCGGGCAGCTCGTCGCCGCGTACGGCGACTTCCAGCAGTACGCGATCGTCGACCGTATCGGCATGAGCGTGATGTACGAGCCGATGGTGAAGGACACGTCGACCGGCCGGCCTACAGGCCAGGGCGGATGGTTCGCCTTCTGGCGCGTCGGTGCTGATGCGCTGGTGCCCGGCGCCTTCCGGGTGCTCAAGACCGGCTGACATGCAGGTCTGACCTGTGGGGAGTTGAGCATGGACCGCGTTGTCATCGGCTACGTGCATCCGGGCGTCGTGCGGGCCGAGTTCATGCGGTCCATGCTTAACACCGTCACCGCGAACCGCGACACCGTCGAGGCGGTCATCTCGGTTCAGTCGGGGCCACTGCTGGCCACGGCCCGCAACGACCTCGTGCAGATGTTCCTCGCCGACCACCGCGCCGCGTGGCTGTGGATGGTCGACACGGACATGGTCTTCACCCCCGAAGCCGTGACCCGGCTCATCCAGGCCGCCGACCCGGACAAGCGGCCAATCATGGGCGGGCTGTGCTTCTCCGACGGCCCGGACGGTCCCGAGCCGGTGCTGTACGACCTGAGCGAGGCCGCCGGCGGCGGTGTGGCGTTCGGGAAGTACACGGTGTGGCCGGAGGGCGATGTGATGCCTGTCGGCGGCACCGGGGCGGCCTGCCTGCTCGTTCACCGCTCGGTCTACAAGAAGATCCGGGCTGGCTGGGCGCCGGGGAAGTCGGACCCGGTGTTTCCGTGGTTCCGCGAGTCGAGCATCGCCGGGCGGCGCGCGCTGGGTGAGGATCTGACGTTCTGCCTGCGGGCTCAGTCCGCGGGTATCCCCATCCACGTGCACACCGGCGTGCAGGTGGGCCACATGAAGACGCACATGCTAGGCAAGGTGTCATGAGCCCCACCGACATCGAGCCAGCACAGACCGACCCCCAGGTGTCGCGCAAGAACCGCGCGAAGATCCTGAACCAGGCGAAACCCGAATGGGTCATGCTTGGACTCCAGTGGCCAGGCCCGGGCGTCCTGTTGATGGCAAGCCAGACCCTGACGTCCGCCGAGCTGGACTTCCGCGCCAAGAAATACGAGTTCGACTCGTGGGAGCAGTTCATGGCCGGTTTCCACCCAGAACTGAGCCTGTCGGTGCACATGCACACCGACTACCTCTTCGTCGCCGGTCCGGACTACGCGACCTGCCTGCAAGCCCTGCTGGCCGAGTGGTCGCCGGACGAGCCGCGCCCAGCCCTGGAGGGCGCGCCTTGAGCCTGCCCGAGTCAACCTTCACCCTCGCCCGACCCGACTGCCCGCACCCGGACCGCTGGCACGCCACTGACGCCTACGCCACAGAGGACGAGGTAACAGTCCTGGTCGCCGCGATGGTGACCGCGCTGCGACCGGATTACGTGGTGGAGACGGGAACGCACATCGGTAACACCGCCGAGGCGATCGGCCGGGCGCTGCAGGCCGCCGGGAACGGCCGGCTTGCGACGTTGGAGATCGACCCCGTACTGGCCGCTTCCGCGAGGGATCGTCTGGTCGGGCTGCCGGTGGATGTCGTCCTGGCGTCGTCGGGCTCGTGGCGTCCGGAGCTGCCGGTGGACTTCGCCTGGTTCGACTGCGATGCCCATCGCCGGCAGGACGCGTTCCGCAATCTGCTGCCGTACATGCACGCCCGCACCGTGGTGGGGTTCCATGACACCGGCCCGCAGCATCCGGTCCGGGGCTACCTGGATGAGCTGGTGGCGGGCGGGGTATTGGAACATCCGTTGTACCTGCCGACCCCGCGCGGGGTCTGTTTCGCACGAGTGGGGAGCCTGTGATGGTAGCTGTCGATAGTCGCCCGGACGCCGGTGGCAATTACGACCAGTCGGACGACGGCCGCGACGAGCACGGGCGCCTGCCGGAACCGCTGGATGCGAGCCGTGATGTCGGCGAGGCCATTCGCCTGCCCGGCATGCCCGCGTCCCAGCCGCCGGGTACGGGGCCGGTCGTCTCGTCGCCCGCTGCAGCACCAGTCATCGAGCCGGATGCGCCGAAGGATACGGAGAAGGGTGCGGCCAAGCCCGGCCCGGGCTTGACGACGAAGAACACCCCGGCCCGCCCGGCGAAATGACCGACGTCGACCCGGCCGACCTGGACCGCTGGGACGAAGCCGACCGGCTGTGCCCGAACACCATCGAGGTGTCGGTGATGGGCAGCAGCCCACAGCTCGTGCCCTGTGAGAACGACGCGGGGCACGAGCCGCCCTGCACGGTGACTCTCACCTGGACCGAGATTCAGGCGTAACGCCCACGATCGGAGATGGACATGACCTACCCCGCGACCGACCACGGGCCCGACGTCCCGGCCGGCGGCATCGACACCGACGGCCTGATGCTGTCACCGTCGAACCACGGCGCGCAGGGCCCCGGCGTCGACTACGGCACCCCGGCCCAGTACGTGGGGCCGGCCGTCCCGGATCAGCCGGCACTGGTGAACCCGTCCGCCGGAACGCAGGGCCCCACCGAGATGGGCATGGCTGACGTCAATCCGCAGGGCCCCGCCCCGCGTCCGGGTTCGACCGGACCGTCCTCCCGTCCCGGCGGCGTCTACCCGGACACCACGGTCGGCTGACGCTCTACCTGCTTCACAACTTCACATCGTTGCCGGTTCGACGGCTGACAGGAGGTCGGGCCGGTGACGATGTATGCCACGCCATCTGACTTGGCCGGGTATCTGCAGCAGGACGTCGACACGTTCACCGCAACGCTGGCGCTGACCAAGGTCTCGCAGCTGTTCGACACGCGAGCCCGGACCCACTGGGGCGGCACCCTCTCGACCACCTACTCGAAGCCCGGCTACGGGCAGATCGAACTTGTGATGCCGCTCGGCCCGCTCGTGGCGGTTTCGGCGGTGCGAGTCGCCGGCGTGACGCTCACCGCGGGCGTCGACTACACGGTGATCGAGCAGTCCGTGTACAGGCGTTCCGGCTTCGGGATCCCGTGGCGTTTCCCGCCCGACCTGGTCGAGGTCGACTACACGTACGGCTATCCCGGCACCGTCCCCGACGACGTCGCCGCGGTGATCCTCGAATCGGCCGCAGCCGCCTACTCCAATCCGCAGGCCGTTTCCCGCGAGCAGATCGACGACTACGCCGTCTCCTACGGCTCCGGCGCCGCGACCTCCGGCGGGCTGGGCCTGACCCAGGCGGCGCGCGATCTCGCCGATTTCTACGCCGGGCCCGTCGCGGCCTGACCGTTCATCGCCTGACCCGGAACGCGCGGAAGGCGACTCCTCTCACCTTCACGCGAACGGGGATACCCCATGGCCGGACGCGCCCTGACAGGCCAGAACGTCCAAGACAAAGCAGCCACCTGCGTCGAGCAGGTCTGGTTCGCGCTCGACGCGTGCAACCAGATGTACCGGTGGTTCACGGACGCCACGCACACCGACACGTACCTGAACAACCTCGGCATCAGTGGCACCGCGGCGGGCGCGGGCACGGACGTGAAGCTGCTGCGTGACTCCATCTCGGACCTCGGGAGCACCACCAACGGTCTCTGGGCCGTCGCTCACGGCCTGTTCGTGCCCGGCGGGACGAACAACTTCTTCTTCAACGCGAAAGCCCTGACCGGGGTCACCTACACCGGTTAACAGCTCCGTGGCCCGAAGCGGCCAACCAACCATCGAAAGGCACAAGCATGGCCCGCTACGGCGCTTCGATCCTGTCCCAGGCCGCGCAGCTTTCCGGCGTCAACGCGACCACGACCGTCAACGGCTACATGGGCTACTGGGGTGGCAGCGCGACCTCCGGTTTCCGGCTGCGTCGCCTTCAGCTCGGTGTGATCGCGGGCGCGTCGGTGCCGACGTCGCAGCAGATCTCTGTCGGCGTCTACCGGCAGACGGTCGCCCCGGCGGGCACCGGCATTGCGGCCGCGGTCGCGGGTCAGCCGTACGAGACGTGGACGCCGCAGACCGACCCGACGGCGGGGATCTTCGCGATCACCGCGACCACGATCGGCACGACCGGCCCGACGCTGGCGACGAACCCGATCGCGGTCATCCCGTTCAACACCCAGTCCACTTTGGATCTCCCTTACGAGTTCACGGAGGAGATCGTCAGTGCCATCGGCACGGCCAACGGCATCGCCTTCGTGAACATCGGCAACACCCTGCCCGCCTCGCACCAGATCCGTCTCAACGTCGAGATCGAGGTGTAAAGCCGTGGGGCAATCCGCCTTCAACTCGCTTCCGCTTCCGGTGCAGTACTTCGCGGCCCCGATCCGCTCGGACGGGGCGCTGCTGGTCGCCGACGACTTGAAGAGGCGTGTGCGGCCGCCCAGCGGTCGCTTCCTGGTCTACGCCGCGCATTGTTCTGGTGATTTCTTCGATACGCGGGAAGAGGCGGCGTGCGGCATGCGGGGCGGCCGACGTCGCAAGGCCGAGGCCTGATCACTCCTCGTTGAGAGGTTCGGGCTGTGTCACGCAACTTCGATCTCGCGTCCGGCCCGAACTACTCGGTCAACTCGGTCGGCTCGTGCGGGGCGGTCGGCAACGGCGCCTACACGATCATCTGCCTGTTCAACATCAACTCGGGCAACAACAGCTCGGGCCTGATCTCGTTCCTGACGTCAGGCATCAACGCTGAGCTGATCGTCGACGCGAACCAGCTGTTCGGGGCGGGTGACTTCGGCGGCGGCCAGACCGGTGTCACCGTCAGCACATGGTGGTGGGCGGCGGTCCGCAAAGCCGCCGGAACGAACGTCTACCGGTACTCGCTCCGGCAGTACAACACCGGCTCGACCACCCACCAGAACAGCGCCTCCACGTTCGCCGACTCCGGGGTCACGAACACGTCCATCCGGCTCGGCGACGGCGACGACCGCGGCAACGCCCTGATCGCCGTCTGGGCCGCCTGGACAAGCAACCTGTCCGACAGCGCTGTTGCCGGGATGTTCACCACCGCGGCGGCCGACGTCGCGGCCCAATCACCGCAAGGACTGTGGCTGGGCAACCAGCTGTCCGGCTCGGACCCGATCAACGACTCGATCGGCACCGCCAACCAGACCTCGGTCAACGGGTCGATCGGCGTCGGCAGCGACCCGCCCTCGTACAACTACTCGCTGAGCAGTTCAGGCCCCGCGTTCCCGCCGAACCTGGAGCAGCGCCGCCGGCTACTGGTCGCGCCGCGGCAGGTCCGCGGTGGTGGCCGGATCTCCTCGCCGGTCCGGGCGCAGGTGAACCCGCCGTTCCCGCTGAACGGTATCCATCAGCCCCGCCAGTTGCGCGGCAAGCTCGCGCGCCGGGGCGAGTGCTGGATGCCGATTCCGGCGCAGGTGGTTGTCGCGGCCGTGCCATATCCGCCGCAGCCGGAGCGGGAACGGATCAAGATCCTGCGCGCGTTCCGGGGCCGGATGTCCGCGCCGCCCCTGGATCAGGCCCCGGCTCCGCCGCCGGTTCACGCCCGGGCGAAGAGCTTCCGAGCCCGGGCGCGCATGGAGGCCGTGTCCCCGGTCCCGGCGCAGGTGGTCGTGAACGCGCCGCCGTACCCGCCGCAGAGTGTCCGGACCCGGTTGCGTGGGCTGCGGCTGTTCCGGCCGCACCTCGCCGCGCCAGTGCCGTCTCAGGTGGTCGTGGCGCCGCCGTCGTACACGCCGCTCGCGGTGCGCACCCGGCTGAAGTTCGCGCGCATCTTCCGGGCCCGGACTGCCGCCCCGGTCCCTGACCAGCTCATCGCCCCGCCCGCCCCGCACCCGCGGCCGCGGGGGATCGCGCCGCGGCGTGGCCATGCGGCGATGCCCGCACCACCGCAGACCGTCGTCGCGCCGCCCGCCTACCCGCCGCGCCCGGTCCGGTCCCGACTCAAGGGGTTGCGGCAGTCCCGCGGCCGCGAGGCGGCCATGCCGGTCCCCCCGCAGATCGTCATTCCGCCGCCGCCGTACGCGCCGGTGTTCGCGCGGCTGAAGAAGAAGCTCGTCGGCCTGTTCCGGCCGAGCGTGGCCACACCGCTCGCCGCGGTCTGCGACTGCACGACGCACCGCCCGAACCTGGGCACCACATCCCGGCCCGGCTCCGGAATCACCGCACGGCCCAATAGCGGCACGACGAGCAGGCCCTGCTCCTGCGGCAACGACTGAGGAGGCACCATGTCCCGCGCCTCCGTCCTCGCCCGCGGCCGAGCCGCAGCCGAAGCCGGCATGGCGGACGCGTGCACGATCCGGCGGCGCAACGGTGGCACGACGGACCCGGTCACCGGCTACCCGACACAGCCCTACACGCAGCTGTACGCGGGGAAGTGCCGGGTCCAGCAGATCACCGGCACCGCCCGCCCGCATGACGTCGGTGAGGACTACATCCTCGAACTGCGCATCGACGTCCAGCTCCCGGTGGCCGGGAGCGAGGGACTGAGGGTGGGTGACGAGGTGCTGATCACCGCCGCGGTCAATGACGCGGATCTGGTCGGCCGGTCGTTCCTGGTGCACGACCTAGCCCACAAATCGGAGGCGACGGCCCGGCGGGTGTCGTGCACGGAGAAGACGGGGTCCTGATGGGCATCGAGTTCGACACGCACGAGATCACCGTCCTCGCCGACGCGATCACCAAGGCGTCCCGGGTGGCGCCCGCCGACGCGGCGAAGGTCGTGTTCGTCGGCGCGATCAACATCAAGAAGGACGCCGCCCGCCGGATCCGCGGGCACAAGCGGCTGCGAAAGCTGCCCTGGTCGATCGACTTCGACACCTATCGCAGCCTCAAAGGACCGGCGGCCGAGATCGGCCCGAACCATGCCAAGGGCCAAGGCGCGCTCGGCAACGTCGCCGAATACGGCACGGTCAACAACCCGCCGATCCCGTTCATGCGGCCGGCTGCCGACGCCGAGCAGCCGCGGTTCGAGAAGGCGATGGAAGACCTGGCCGTGAAGGCGCTGGGGCTGGGATGAGCTGGCCGATTCAGGACCACTGCGACGCATTCCTGACGCTGCTTCGCGCTGCTTCCGGGTCGCCGTCGCTGGCGGTCTACGACGGCAAGGTCCCTGACAATGCGGAGCCCGCGTACGCGCTGGTCTACTTCTCGATCGAGACACCCGACGGGCTCACCGCGCCGGAATGGCTGTCGCTGACGCTGACCAGCACGGTCATCAACGCCCGGGCCATCGTGCACTGCGTCGGCGCCGACCCGGAAGGCGCCAAGGCGGCGCGGGCGGTGGCAGGCCGGGTGCGTGCCGCGGTACTGGATCAGACGCTGACGGTGGCGGGCTATTCGTGCAACCCGGTCCGCTGGATCGAGGGGCAGCCGCCGCAGCGCAACGAAGAGGTCCCCGGCGTGGCGGTCTTCGACCAGGTCGATGTGTACGGGTGGACCGCGACCTCAAGCTAGCGCCGGGAAGCGGCGACTGCGGTCAGGATCGCGAAGACGACCAGGCCGGCGGCGATCGGCAGGACCGCGCCGTGGAAGACGAGCCAGGTCAGGAACGCGGCCACGACCGCCCACATCACTCGGTTACCGACGCTGGACAGCCGCCAGCGGGATTCAGCGCTCGTCGATGCCATGCCGCCGATGGTACGGCCCGCGTGCACGAGATCACTGTCCGCTGTTCGGCGGAGCTCCTATCCGACATTTCCCACTTAGGGGGTGCGGCGCATGGCGCTGCTCACCGCCGTGTCCGTCCTCCCGACGGCCACGACCGTAACCGGGGCCGCCGTGTCGGCCTCGGACACCATCGCCGCGGCCGACGTGGGCGTGAACGGCTGCCTCCTCAACGTCAACAACGGCTCCGGCGGCTCGATCAACGTCACCCTGCTGGACCCCGGGACAACTGACGTCGGCAACGCCGGCACGACGGTCGCCCAGGCGGTGGCGAACGGCACGGACCGCTGGTTCCGGATCACCCCGCTGCACGTCAACCCGGCCACGGGCGTCGCGACGGTGACCTACTCCGGCACCACGACCGTCACGTACAAGCTCATCCGGACCTGAGGGGCATCGATGACCGATAAGAAGTTCTGGATCGCCGACGCCGAGGGCCGTAAGGCGTGCGTGGCCACCGAGGCGGACCGCGACGAGTGGGTGAAAGTCCGCGGCTGGGTGGAGACGAGCGAACCGGTCGACGGCGAGTTCCAGGCCATCCGCAACGTCGACCACGGCGGCGTCGGCTTCATGACCCACGCGGCGGTCGCCCTGCACGCCGGCCTCGGCTGGGTGCCGTCCGGCCCGCCCGGTTACGTCGAGCCCGAGTCGACCCCGGCCAAGAGTTCCTCGTCCAAGTCCGCCAGCAGCGGCGACAAGAAGGAGTAGAGATGGCTGACGTCGTTGCCGATGGCAAAACGAGGGTCTACTGGGTGACCACCATCGCGAGCCAGGCAGCCCCGACCACGACCGAGCTGAACGCGGGTATCGACCTGACGTCGACCCTGACCGCGGACGGCCTGAACGGCTTCCAGCCGGACACGGCGGCGGTCGACACCAGCTCGCTGGCGAGCACGTTCACGTCGAACGTCAACGGCCGGACCAGCTTCAGCTCGACGAAGCTGCGGCTGAAGAAGCAGGCGTCCGGCGACACGATCTTCACCACGTTGGTGCGCGACACCGCGGGCTTCGTGGTGATCCGCCGGTCGATCACCCAGTCGACTGCGTGGGCGTCGTCGCAGGCGATCGAGGTGTACCCGGCGCTGATCGGCGAGGTGGCCCGCATGGACCCGGAGCCGAACACGGTCGAGCGGTACGAGCTGCCTATCATGATCACCGGCGGTACCTCGGGTACCGGCCCGTCGCTGCGCGCCGCCGTCGCGTAGTCCGCACCCTTCCAGCCGCCGCCTCTCGGGGCGGTTTTTTCGTGCCCGGCCGCCGCTCCCGAACCGGTGGCCGGGCACTCAGTTCGGGACGTTCGGGTAGGAGAACCGTGAAAGCGATCATTGTCGACAGCAGCATGCCGGAGCTTGACGGAGTCCGCGAAGAACTAGTCGACTGGGCCCGCAGCCTGGGCGCAAATGTGAAGAAGGCAACCTCGCTGTTCATCCTGGCGCAGGACGATCGCGGCGGCTGGCAGGCGCATTTCAGCATCAAGCGCGGACCCGAAGGCAACCCCGACGGACCCGACCTGATAGTCCCTGGCGCGAACCGCGTCCAGGTCGACTACGGATGCACTGTCATCGACGTCGAGCAGGCATCATGGCCGAGCTGGTTTCCCGCTGCCGACGACGTGCCGGACCTTCCCGTATCGGCACTGCTGGAAGTTCTCGATGTCGCCAAGGCTGCCAACCTCGAGCTGAGGTTCAACCTTCGAGGTCGCGATCGGCTCGGGTGGTGACCGTGAGCGGCAAGGGCACGCTGAAGAACTTCAAGGAGATGCTCGGCACCGCCCGCCTACCGGAGCGCACCGTCGAGATCTGCCTCCGCGGCGACCTGGTCGCCGAGCACCAGCAGGCCGAACGTGAGCTGGAACGCGCCAAGAAGGCCGCCGGCAACAGCCTCGCCGGCGACGGCTCCGGCGATCTCGCCGAACGCATTCAGGCCCTCGAAGCCGAGATGCAGGAAAGCGTCTACACGTTCCGGCTGCGAGGCCTGCCGAGCCCGGACTTCCGCGCGTTCAAGGCCGAGCACCCGATCCGCATCGACGACGGGGAACCGGACAAGCAGGACGCCGTCTTCGGGTTCAACGTCGAGAAGGGCTTCGAGCCGCTGACCCGGATGTGCCTCGTCGACCCGGAGCTCGACGACGAGACCTGGGCGCAGCTGCTGGCCAAGCTCACCGAGAACCAGTTCGAGGAGCTGGCGGCCTGCGCCTGGGTCCTCAACCGCGGGGACGTGGACATCCCTTTCTCGTCGACCGCCTTCGAGTTGATGCGGGCTTCCGCCGCCGAGTAGAGGTAGCCGATCGGCTAGGTATTCCACCGTCGCGCCTCGACGGCCGCGAGCCGCTCGAGGTCACCGAGCACGAGTACGAGCGCGGCCGGTTGGTCAGGTCGGTGACGACCCGGGAGTCGCTCTGGACCGAACAGGACCGGGCCGAGCTCATCGCGCTGGCGATCCACCGCGAGGGGCTGTGCCCGAAGTGCAGCCGGCCGCTCGAGGTGTGCACCTCCGACGAGGGCGCGCCGGGGTCGCCGCAGTTCGAAGTCAGTCAGTCCACGTGCCGCGCCACGCGCGCGATCGCCGAGACCGTCAACGGCCTGACCGATGACGGCAAGAAGCCACTCCGTTACGCCGAGGCCCGCCTGTTCGGCACCACGATCCGGAAGAGGTGAACCGTGGCTCTTCGGACTGTCGGGGTCCGGCTTACCGCGGACATCTCGCAGTACACGTCCGCGCTCGGTCGTGCTGGTGCCGCAACGAAGGACTTCCAGGGCAAGCTCGACAAGGCGGCTCAGAGCGGCAAGCTCGACAAGGTCGCCGACGCCGCGGGAATCGCCGGTATCGGCCTGGCTGGCCTGGGGGTCGGCGCGGTCAAGATGGCGGCCGACTTCGACAAGGCCATGTCCGGCGTCCATGCCGCGATCCTCGGCTCCGGCGGCACCGTCAAGGATCTCAATGCGTTGCGCCAGGCTGCCCTACAGGCAGGCAAGGAAACGTCGTTCTCCGCCACGCAAGCCGCCGACGGGATCACCGAGCTGTCCAAGGCGGGCGTGTCCACCGCGGACGTGCTCAACGGCGGCCTGAAGGGCGCGCTCGATCTCGCGGCCGCCGGTCAGCTGTCGGTCGGCGAGGCGGCCGAGACCGCGGCCAGCGCCATGACGCAGTTCAAGCTGTCCGGCTCGCAGGTTCCGCACATCGCCGACCTGCTCGCCGCCGGCGCGGGCAAGGCCCAGGGCTCCGTGCACGACATGGGCGCGGCGCTGAACCAGTCCGGCTTGGTCGCCGCGCAGTTCGGGCTGTCGATCGAGGACACCACGGGCGTGCTGGCCGAGTTCGCCTCCGCCGGCCTGCTCGGCAGCGACGCGGGCACGTCGTTCAAGACGATGCTGCTCGCGTTGGCGAATCCGTCGAAGCAGTCCCGCGACCTGATGACCGAGCTCGGGATCTCCTTCTACGACGCGCAGGGCAAGTTCGTGGGCGTCTCCGGCGCGGCGCAGATCCTGCAGACCCGGCTGAAGGGCCTGACCGTCGAGCAGCGCAACCAGGCGCTGGGCCAGATCTTCGGCAACGACGCGATCCGGGCCGCCTCGATCCTGTATACCGACGGCGCGGCGGGCGTCCAGAAGTGGAAGAACGCCGTCAATGACTCCGGCTACGCCGCCAAGACGGCCCAGATCCAGACCGACAACCTCGCCGGGGACATCGAACGCTTGAAAGGCTCGATCGAGACCCTCGCGATCCAGTCCGGATCGGGCGCGAACGGCGGCCTGCGCGAACTGGTGAAGATCCTCGACCACCTCATCGGCACGTTCTCCTCGTTGCCGCCGTTCGTCGGCAGCACCATCACCGTTCTGGCAGGCCTGTCCGGCGCCGCGCTGATCCTCGGCGCGGGCTGGCTGAAGCTGCGCAAAACCACCGCCGAACTGCGCGTGGAGCTCGACGCCCTCGGCCCATCCGCGGCCCGGGCCACCGCGGGCATGAGCCGCCTCGCGGGAGCGGCCGGGAAGGTCAGCCTCGTCTTCGCTGCCCTGCAGGTCGCCGGCGAGGTGATCGGGCACTTCCAGAAAGACCTGAACCCGCAACTCGACGCGCTGGCCGTTGGCCTGCAGAAGTACGCGGAGACCGGGAAGACCGCGGGTGAGACGTCGCGGGTGCTCGGCAACGACATGGGCAACCTCAAGAAGACGTTCGACCTGGTCGCCGATACCGGTGCGAAAAGCACCTGGGCCCGCAACATCCAGGGTGGCCTGGAATCGTTCGTTCCGGGGCTCAAGGGTGCAAACGACTCGCTCACCCAGACGAGGGAGCGGATTGGCGCTGTCGACGCGGCGCTGGCGCAGATGGTGTCCAGCGGCAACGCCTCCGGAGCGAGCCAGGCATTCCAGGCGCTCGCCTCCCAGCTTGCCACCGGCAAGGTGTCGATGGAGGAGTTCCGCAAGCAGTTCCCGCAGTATGCGGCGGCTGTCGAGTCTGCCGGTGGCGCCACGAAGTCCACGACCGGCAACCTTGGCGATCTGAACTCCGCCCTCGACAAGGGCGCGGCCGCACAGGACAAGTACAAGACAGCCGCCGATGTCGCCGCAGGGGCCGCCCGTGGTGAGCGTGAGGCCCTCGGTGCGCTGTTCTCGACGCTGAAGGCCGAAACCGACCCGGTCTTCGCGCTGATCGAGGCGCAGAAGAAGCTCAAGGATGCGCAGAAGGCCTACACCGCGGCGGTGAAGGCGCACGGCGCCAAGAGTGACGAAGCCCGGGCCGCTGACCTCGATCTCGCTGCGGCGGCGCTGGGGCTGGAGGGCGCGGTCGGGAGTCTGAGCAGCACCTTTAACGGCAAGCTCGACCCCGCGTTCGTGGCGACGCTGCATGCCGCCGGGCTGACCAAAACGCAGATCGCGCAAGTCGAGCAGCAGTTCAAGACCGCGAAGACGGCAGCCACCCAATTCGCCGGCAAGTACGCGGCCGATGCGTCAGCGCCGGGTGCCACGACCGCGAAGAAGCAGCTCGACCTGGCGTATACGGCCGCGAACCACTTCGCGGGCCCATACAAGGCGAACGTCTCGGTCACCGGATACTCGGACGCCCTCGGCAAGCTGAACCGCCTGTCGGTGTACCAGCAGGCGCTCAAGACCGGGAAGATCCCGGCCGGATTCAACGGGCCCATCAAGGGCCCGGACGGTAAGTACTACGCCGACGGCGGCCAGGTCGGCGGATGGTCGCCGCACTCGCGGGCGGACAACATCCCCGCCTGGCTGACTGCGAACGAATGGGTCCACCCGGTCGACTCGGTGAAGTACTACGGCCCCCAGGTCATGCGCGCGATCCAGCACCGCAAGGTGCCCCGGGAAGTGCTTGCCGGGTTCGCCTCCGGCGAGCTCGGCAAGCTGGGTGACCTCCCGCTCGGCCTCGCTAGTGGCGGACAGGTCGTCTGGCCGTTCCCGACCACGGCGTCCCGGACCCGGATCCCGTCGAGGGCCGAGGTGGAGTCGAAGATTCCCGGAGGTTCGGCCGGGGCTTTCCTGCACGCTCAGGACGGCAAGCCGTACGTGTGGGCGTCGGCCGGGCCGGGAGGCTACGACTGCTCCGGCATCGCCAGCGCGGTGTATCTCCTGCTCCACGGCAAGAACCCATATCACCACATCTTCTCCACGGCGAGCCTGCCCGGTGGCTGGTTCCCGAAGCCGGGCATCGGCGGACCGCTCACAGTCGCCTGGTCGAACCAGGGCGAGGCGCCGGCGTCGTCGACGACCGGTCACATGATGGGCATGGCGGGCGGCCTCACCTTCGAGTCGACCGGCTCCCGCGGCGTGCACCTCGGCCGAACCACCCGCCGCCTGACCGATTTTGCCCACATCGCCCACTACGCGCAGGGCGGCCCGGTCGCACACACTGCGATGAAGTACGGCGGCATGATCACCGAGCCGGTCTTCGGTGTCGGCGCGTCCGGACGGACCTACAGCTTCGGCGAGAACTACCAGCGCGAGAAGGTCACCCCGATGTGGCAGAGCGCTGGCGGCGGTGGCGGCGGGGTGACGAACGTCAACCTGACGATCAACGCGGCGGTCGGCTCGCACCCGCGTGAGATCGGAGCCGAGGTCATCAACTATCTCGGCGCTTACCTGCAGGGCGGCGGCGAGCTTCGGGTGAACGGGCAGAAGGTGCTGTAGATGCCGCTGCCCACCATCCGGGTCTACGTCGGCTTCTCCACGCCGACGTCGGGCTCGTACTTCACGGTCGGGCATCCGACGCTCGGCCAGGTGGGCACGGTCAACCAGATCGGCCCGGACACGGTATGGACGGAGATCACCGACTACCTGCGCTCCTGGTCGTTCCGGATCGGCGCGACCAACGGTGACCAGCCGACCCTGCGGTATGACGCGGGCACCTGCTCGATCGTCCTCAACGACGACACCCGCCGCTTCGACCCGGACAACCTGGCCGGCCCGTACGTCGTGGCCGGGCAGACGCTGCTGACGCCGATGGTCCGGGTGCGGATCGTCGGCACCTGGGCGGGTATCGACTACCCGCTCTACTACGGCCTCGCCGACGACTGGAGGACCGACTACGACGGCCCGTTCTGGTCGACGTGCACCCTGACCGCGACGGACGCGTTCAAGGTCTTCAACGCGGAGAGCCGGACCGCTGTCGCCCCGGTCGGCGCCGGCGAGGACTCCGGCGCGCGGCTGAACCGGATCCTCGACGTCTACGGCTGGCCGTCGACGGACCGGGACATCTCGACCGGTGACACGACGCTGCAGGCGACGACGCTCGACGGCGGCATGCTGGGCGAGATGCAGGTCGTGCAGGACAGCGAGCAGGGCTCCATGTACATGGACCAGCAGGGCTGGGTCGTGGCCCGCAACCGCCGTTTCGTCCTCACCGACCCGCGGTCGACCACCAGCCAGGCCCTGTTCGGCGACGACCCGGCGGGCTACCTGGCCTCGGGTGAGCTCCCGTACGCGGACCTGACGACGACGACGCCCGACGAGACGCTGGTCAACTCGGTCGACGCCACCGCGGTCGGCGGCACCCTGCAACACGTCGAGGATTCGGCGTCGACCAGCCGGTACCTGCGCAAGACCCACACCCGGGACGACCTGCTGGTGCAGTCCGACGCGATCGCTCTGCAATGGGCGCAGTGGATCTTGTACCAGTTCGCGCAGCCGCGCCGGCGCTTCTCGAAGATCTCCTTCCGCCGCCCGGACCCGGGGCTTGAGGCGGTGGTCTGGCCGCTGCTGCTCGGTACGCGGTTCTCGGATCGGGTCACGGTGCGGCGGCGGCCGAAGGGCGGCGGCTCGGCGATCGAGAAGTCGTGTTTCATCCGGGGCATCGAGATGTCCTCGGAGGGAACAGCCTGGGATTCGGCGCTCGTGTTGCAGGACGCGGACCGGTATTCGTTCTTCACCGTCGGCGACCCGATCCTCGGCCGCGTCGGCATGAACGCGATCGCGTACTAGCGGGGCCCGGCATTTCGCGTAATCGCTGACATCCGGGCCCCTCGTCGCGAGCTGGATTCGAACCAGCATCCATGGCACCTGGCTCTGACCATGTCCGTCTGCCGTTTGCGGCACCGCGACCCCTTCACCTTACGACCGAGAGGCGGGCCGCTGCATGCGCGATCCCAGCGACTACGCGGGCAAAACCGTCCGGCTCCGGCCCGACGCCGCCGAGCTCGGCGGCCACCGCGCCGAGGTCGTCGACTGGTACGAGCGCACCGGCACCGGCGTGTCCTGGCACGACAACCCCAGCGACCCCCGCGCGCAGAACTACGCGATCCGCCGCGCCCTCGGCAACCTGCCCGACGACGACGACGTGCTCTTCGCCCGGGTCGACGGCATGGGCCAGCTGATCCACGTCACCGAGATCGAGGGATACATCGCCGCCGGCCCGAATCCGAACACCCCGGGGCCGCCTGATCAGCAGGCGATCGGCCAGCTGTGCCCGGGCTGCCACAGGCCGATCAAGCACGGCGACATGGTCGCGAAGATCGCGATCGGGCCGGGCCTTGACCCGGTCGCCCGGGCCGCGGCGAAGGCGGGGCAGACGGGCTGGCTGTGCGTCTACGTGGACGTGCATTGGGCCTGCCGGACCGGTGACGAGCAGTACGAGCAGGCGGAGGGCTGATGTACACCTTGCTGGTCACCGGTGATGTGCCGGGCGCGTCGACCTACTTCAACCCGTTGCTGCAGCAGACGATCGTGCCATGCACGTCGGGCACCAGACCCTCGAGCCCGCCGGCTGGCATGCACATCTACGAGACCGACACCCACAAGCTGCAGAAGTTCGACTTCGGCGCCTGGAAGCCCGTCACGTCGTCCCGTTCTTCCACCATCACGCCGACGCTGACGTCGACCGGCACATCGCCGACGCTGGGCAGCGGCAGCACGGCGACGGGCTTCTACACGTTCTTCCCGGACTCGATCGCCTACACCTTTTTCTTCAAGTTCGGGACGAGTGGCGTTGCGGCGGGCACCGGTAACTACCAGGTCTCCGTGCCGGTCACCGGAGCGGCGCCGTTCGGGTCTTCCCTGCACCCGGCCGTCGGCACCATCCAGCTCGCGGACAGTTCGTCCGGCGCCTTCTCGACCGGCAGCTGCTACCTCGACGCCTCCGCTGGTTCGTTTCTCGGCATGGTCACCAACTCCGGGATCGTCGGGGCCGCCGTCCCGTGGACGTGGGCGGCGTCCGACTACATCTCCGGCAGCATCGTCTACCCCGTCTAGGAGGGACGCGTGGCCCAATCCCCGGAATACCCAGACCTGAGGTGGATGCCGCCGAAGTCGTGGACTGACGCCAACCGCTCGAGCGTCCAGCTGGTCGTCATCCACACCACCGAGGGCGCAGCCAACGGCGACGCCGCCGAGAACGGCGCGTCCTACGACCAGCGCCGCACCGACGGCACCAGCACGCACTACTTCCACGACATTGACTCGACCATCCAGTGCGTCCGGACTGCCGACCAGGCCCACGCCGCCAGGGCGCAGGGCAACAAGCGCGGCATCCAGCACGAGCTGTGCACCCGAGCCGACTCGGCGAACTGGTCGGACGCCTACCATCAGGCGCTGCTGCGCCGTACCGCGAAGCAGGCCGCCCGGGATGCCAGGAAGTGGGGCATACCGGTCCGGCACCTCACCGTGGCGCAGGTCGCCGACGGCGTGAAGGGCTTCTGCGGGCACTGGGACATCACTCGGGCGTTCCCGCAGGACAACGGCACCCACACCGATCCCGGGGCGAACTTCCCGTGGACGCAGTTCCTGAACCTGGTGCGCGCCGAGCTCGGCGCGCCGCCCACCCCCGACCCGGAGGACGACATGCCCACCGCCGACGAGATCGCCACCGCCGTCGTCACCAAGCTGACCGACCTGGCCGCCTGGACCGACTCCCTGGGCGGACAGCACACGCCTGTCGGAGATGCCGTACTGAGGTCCGGCTACCCTTCCGCGCCGGGGGCGACACGAACCCCGGTGTGGACGAACCTGCAGGCGCTCCAGACCGATGTCACCGGTATCGCGTCCTCGGTGCAGGCGATCCGCACCGCACTGGCGCAGCCGGCCACGGTCGACGTGAACGCGCTCGCCGCCGCCCTGGCGCCGCTGCTGCCGAACGCCGCGGTGACGGCGGCCGAGCTGCAGGACGCGATCATCGGCGCGATGCGGATCCTGGTCAACCGGCCGGCCGCGTGACGTGAGTGAGCCCCGAGAAGCTGATTGGGTACGTCCGGGACGCGGGATGCGTGCTGGTGGGCCTGGGCGGGATCACGTATCAGATCGTCAGCGGGCACGTGAACGGGCAGCTGCTCACCACGTGCATGGGCCTGCTGGGGATCGCGGGCGGCATCCGGGTGTGGCAGCTGCGGCCTTCGAGCGGCGGTGGTCGTGGTCGGTCGTCGTCCTCGCCGCGGTCGGGATCGCCCTCGCGTTCGTCCTCCTCGGCGGAGGGTGAGCCGTGAGCACGCCGTACGTGCGGTTCTGGTACGCGATCACGGTGGCGTTCGTGGCGGTGCTGGTGGTCTCGTTCGCGGGCGTGTTCTACACGAACTTCGTGCAGAAGCAGGCTGAGCGGCGCGCCGCGGCGGTGCGGGTCGAGTCCGACCGGCGCTGGTGTGCCCTGCTGTCGGATCTCGACGAGGCGTACGAGGGACCGCCGAAGCCGACGACGGAGCTGGGCGAGAAGGTGGCCGCGGAGATCCACAAGCTGCGGGTCAGCTTCGGCTGCCCGGAGCGGTGAACGCACGCAGGGCCCGGCGGTTGGTGGCCGCCAGGCCCAGTGTGCTTGCTGCCGCCCTTATCTGCCGGGTCCTCACCCGCTAGCCGCGGCTCGCCGTTGGCGTCGTCAGGTCCCCGTCGGGACTCCCGGAGGCGCACCTCCCGCCCCCGCGTTCGGCCGGTGAGCCAGGAGGCCGGGGGTCTCCCTGCCAAGGCCTCGGCACCACCCGGGCGCCCTGACCCCACCAGCGTGACACCCCGAAAATTCGGGCACAAGCGCCTGAATATGTGGTACCTGATCCGCTGGGTGCTATTGGCCGAACGGCGGATACGCGCCAGGTCAGCGGGGCTACGCCCCGACCCACTCGCCGCCGACGGTCCGCATCCACCGCCGCGCCGTGCCCCGCGCGTACCATTCGGCGTCCGGCCCCGCGTACACGCACGCACCCTCCCGCAGGTCCCGGACCGACGCGGCCCGGCCGTACCGCTCGGCGAACCACCGGCCGTCGGCCAGCTCGCCCACGCAGACGTGGGTGACGAACGGCCCGTACACCCAGCCGCACCGCCAGGTCTGATGCCGGGTGTTGCCGTCCAGCCGTGTCAGGTCGACCCGCTCCATCCCCTCATTAGAACGCATGTTCGGAGGAACCATGAACCTCGCGCGCATCAAGAAAGCCATTGCCGCGGCACTCGCCGCCGGGATCGCCGGGGCCCTCGCCTCGCTGCAAGCCGCCGGGCACGTCGACGGCAACACGATCGCCCAGGCCGTCGGGGCCGGTGTCGCCGCGGCCCTCGTCGCCGGGATCGCGACGTACGCCGCACCGAAGAACGCCGAGCCGCCCGCCGCCTGACCTTCTCGCGCCGCCGCGCCAACAGAATCGCCCCCACCTTCGGGTGGGGGCGATTCTTCGTGTCTCAGGTCAGGCGGCCATCCAGGGCCAGGAACCGTTCGCGCCCGCTTCGAGAAGCGGGACCATCCGGAACGCCGCGTCGGTCAGGCCCGCGAAGGTGTGCCGGTTCGGGCCCGAGGCGGTCGAGCCGATCTCGTAGCCGCCGATGTTCCACACGTACGCGGGCACGCGCGGCGGCAGAACGTCGTCGATCGTGCGGTACCGGCCAGCCTGGTTCTGCTCGTCGGTGACGATGACGACCCGGTCGTGCCCGGCGTAGTGCGCGGCGATCGCGCCGAACGTGTCCGTAGCGTTGATCTGCTCGAACCGGCCCATCACGGTCAGCACGGCGTCGCCCTTGCGGAAGGGTACGACCTTGCTCGATCCGCCGTACCCGACCAGGGTCGCGTCGGCGGCGCGCAGCGCGATCGCCGAGCCGAAGAGCCGGGCGAGGTCGGCGTTGATGATGTCGCGGTGCTGCTGCTTCATGCCGTATCCGGGCCACATCGACGGCGACTGGTCGACCAACACCAGCGTGCGTCCGGCCAGGGCGGGCACGTTCGCCAGCGACGCCTTCAATGCCTTCTCCAGAGCATGGCCCCAGCGGAGACTGCCGACGGCGTTGTGCGCGGCGTAGAACCGGAACGGGAACTGCCGCGACTTCGCGACCTGATCCGGATCGGCCAGGCGTGCGGCCACCTGTTCCGCGATCTCGTCGCGCACGCCGGCGTCGTCGAAGTTGCGCAGGTTCCGCAGCAGCGCCATGTATCCCATCGTCGGGATCAGCGCCGCCCAAAGCCGCGCCTTGTCGACCTTCGACCCGGCGAGCGACAGCGCGTCCTCCCACGTCATGCCCGCCGCGCGTAGCTGGTCGGTGTCGAGCAGCGCGGCCGAATCCTGCCGGGCACGCGCGCGCAGAAAGGTATTGCGGACGACGACGTCGAGGATCGGCGGGATGGGGGTCTCGCGGCCGTGCCGACGGTCGAGCGCGTGCTTGAACAGCTCACCCTGCCACGGCGCGGCCGGGTCGGGGTGGACGAGGTCGATGACGTCGGCGAACCGGAAGCCCTTCGAGTCGGTGTCGTACTTCAGCAGGTTGTACTCGGTGTAGAGCCGCCCGATCGCGTCGGCGATGCCGCGCTTGACTGGCTTCGGGATCGCCCGGCCGTAGCGGCCCGTCCAGTAGGCGAGCATCTCCCCCGGCTCGTCAGCGCGCTGCAGCACGCTGGCGACCATCTGGCGGCCGCCCGGCAGCTTCGCGGTGAGCAGAGCACGCGCCGCCTCCGCCGCGCCGACCAGAGACGCCGACCGCATGTTCGCGCCGGTACGCAGCCAGCCGAGGAAGTCAGCGGTCCACTCCGGGTCGGCCACGGCGACCTCGCGCACGAGCTCGGCATACCGCGTGTCCCGGTCGCTTGCAGTCTCGTAGAACGTGGCTTCGCCGACCATGTTCGCGACGGCGAGCAGGAACAGCTCCGACTTCACGTCGCGCGCGGCGCCGATCGCGCCCTCGTGGTTGACGGCCGGGCCGATCGTGGCGATCGGCGAGAGGCCGACCGGGCGCGCCGCCGGGACGTTGAACTTGCTCATGAGAAAAGGCTCCTTCCGCACCGGAAGAAGCCTCAAGGTCAGAATGCGAGGTGCCCGAGATCAAAGTCGGCAGCGGAGACATAGCTGCTCTGCCAATTGAGCTACACCGGCTGTTACCCCCGGCGACGGGACTCGAACCCGCAACCAGCCCATTAAGAGTGGAAGTAGCCGCAGCCTGCGCACCGGGCACCCGCATCTGAAGTTGTTGCGTCTCCCGAGATCAAGACGCCCGCGGCGGTCGATTTCCAAGCGAAGTAGCCGCGAGCTGCGCACCGGGAGGTGCGAGGCCGACCATAGCACCGACGGCACGCAGCCGCGCAACCGTGAATCACTCACCCTCGCCGGGCTCGTCGACGTGCGGCCGATGCTCGCGGATCCACGCCTCGACGTCCTCAGCAGCCCAAACGCTGCCCATCTTCAGCACCGCGTACGGCTCGGGGAAATCCCTTCGGGTGATCAGGCGCTGCACCCACTCGCGTGAGTACCCGAGCCGCTGCCGGATCTCCCACGCGCCCATGAGCTGCACTTTCCTGCCCCGAGGTGGCATCCCCTGACGGTATGCATTGTCGCAGTTCGCCGATGGTGAACGGCTACATGCCTGCACACGTGTGCACATCACGTGTAGCGTCCGGGGCTTAGGCGCTCCGGGTCGGCTGGCACTGCGGCCCCGGCCCGGAGTCCCGCCCTTCGACCGCAGCGAAGGAGTGACCGTCGTGATGCCGACGCCTCCGGCCCCGAAATGGCCGTCCGACCGTGCGCTCCGTGCACAGAACAAGGTTCTGCTCGCCGAGCGGCTCCGTTGGCCCGACGGCGCCCTGCAGGCCTGCCAGGATCTCGAGAAGCGGTATCCGGGCTGGAATGTGCACTGGCTGGGCGAGAGCATCCGCGGGCGCCGGCGCGCGGGGTTCCATGCAAGCTTCGACGGGCCGTTTCACAAGGTCGACGTGTACGCGCCGACGGTGGCCGAACTGGAGCCGCACCTGGACGTTCCGGAGCACGACTTCGGCCTGAGAGGGTGCGCGTGGTGCTGGGAAAACCCGTACGGGAAGAAGGTTCTGCTCTAGTCGTGCGGGTCCTTGGCCGGCCGGTGCTTGGCGATCCAGTCCTCGACGTCGGCGGTTGACCAGACGGTGCCCATGGTGAGGCGGCGGCCGAGGGGGAAGCTGCGCTCGCGGGTGATCTGGTCGGCGCGGGATCGGGAGACGCCGAGGCGTTCGGCGATCTCTGCCGTGCCCATGACGTCGGGGATTCCCACGGGGGTAGACGGTAGGGCTGGTTGATCTCCCTGGCGTATCTCCCAGGGGGTGCGCCAGCATGCACACAGTGGATGCACGTGACAACAGATTGTGGACGTGTCTGCCCGAACGGGTGATTGAGAGTAGCTGAACCGATTCAGTCCGTAATGGACACCATGCCTTGTCCGCCCGTTACGGTGATGGAATTCCCGCAGGTCAAGGCATTTAGTGAGTACTTCTCACGATCATCCGGGCGACTCATAGGGGAGAGTGACCGTGACCCACGTATCGACCAAGATAAAAGCCATCATGCTGCTGCCTGTCGGGGCAGCCATCGACGGCATACGCGCTCAGATATGCCTCATCCACAGCGAGCGCCGCGGCTACAAGCTCATCGGCACCGTGTTCGACTGGGCCGCCGCACTGTCGATGCTGAGGGCCAAGGAAGCCGAGGTAGTCGTCCTCGCCGACCCGGACGACTTCAAGCCGGACTGGACTCCACGCGTCGAATACGCCGGCGACGAAACCCAGGACCTCGTCCGCTACGGCCGCATCCGCCACCGCAACGACCCGCCGAACGCAGGCGACAGCCGCAACCGCCGCCCCGGCCCGATCGCCTGAACCTCAGACCGCGACCGGAAGGCTGGCCACCGCGGCCGCCATCCGCTCGCGGTTCACCTCCACGTACAGCCTGGTCACCGACGGGTCCGAGTGACCCAGAAGCTCCTGCACGGCGACGAGATCCTGAGTCCCGTCGTAGGTCTGCGTGCCGAACCGGTGCCGCAGCTTGTGCATGCTGGTGACTCGCGGCCCGACCGCCTTCATGATCCGGTAGTTCCCGCGGTGCGCCACCTGGCACGCGGTCAGCCTTACCCCGTTGTCGCCGACCGCGATGGGCCCGGCCGGCAGGTCCTTCACCGCCTCCCAGATCTGCGGGTGCGTGGGCACGAACCGCTCCTTGTCGCCCTTACCGCGCACCCAGATCCGATCCTGGGTGATGTCCGCCCGGTCGAGGCGGCTGATCTCGATGCAGCGCAGCCCGGCGTACGCACCGAGCAGGATCCACGCCAGCTGCGGCGTCGGTACCCGCTGAACCAGGGCAGAAAGGATCTCCTCCCGGGTCGGCCGGGCCCTCCTCTTCGGCGGCTCGATCTTCGGCAGCCCCGCGGTCGCGTCGAAGTCCAGCCGTGGGCGCTTCGGGTCGGCCGCCCACCTACCGAACCCCTTCAAGATCCGCACGTAGTGGGAGCGGGTCGTCTTGCCCCGCTCGCCGCCGCCGCGCTTGGCCGGTGAGGTCGAGAAGATCCAGTCCTCGAGCTCCTCCGTCGTGGCCCGGGCGAGGCCGCACGGCAGCTCCCGATCGGCCTGGCGCAGAGTGCGGATGTAGGTGGCGATCGTGTTCGGGGAGCGGTCGAGACGGCGCAGGTGCCTCTCGTACTCGGCGATGAGGTCGACGCTCATCGTCCAGCCGCCAGTCGCGCCGCGGCCCGGCGCGCCCGGGTCTCGCCGCGAACGACGCGCAGGGCCGTGATGATGTCGCGAACCTCCGCCAGGCGCTCGGCGTCCGTGTGGCCGACTGCCTCAGCGGCGAACTCGACCTTGTCCATGGCGGTCACCTCGACGAACGCGAAGTCCTCGAAGCTGTCGCTGTCCTGAAGGCGACGGAACTCGGCGGCGTAGTCCTCGACGGTCCGGCGGGCGGTGGTGGCCATTGCTACTCCTCGGCGAGGGCTTCGGCCAGGGCGTCGAGTACCAGCAGGGTGCCGACGCTGGCCTGGCGGGCGGTGATGGCGGGGCTGGTGTGCAGCGCCTCGATCTGGCTGATGGCGGCGGCGTACGCGGCCTCCGGCGGCCGGTTGCGCATCCGGTCGGCGAGCGCGCCGACCAGCTGATTGCGGGCGCTGGCGTGATCCATCACCCGAGCGTTGCGAGGCGGTACGGAGATTGGCATCGGCCGGCCTACCGCCCGACCGGGGCGGGCCGGCGCTTTCGTGGCGGAACGGGGGAGGCGGGTCGCGTGGTGCCGGGCTTGGGGTGGCCGTTTGGACGAGTCGGCAGCTTGGGTTTCGGGGGGCGGGTCACCCGAGTGGCCATGGCGACGGAACCTTGTCCTACGGTCACGAGCGCATCGGCGGGCGCGCGGTCAAAATCCCTGCTCGACCTCCCCTCGGTGTCCTTCGCCTTGGCGACCACGTCAGGCGTGACCAGCTCGCTCGCGTCGACGCCGAGCACGGTCGCGATGGCCATCAGGTCGTTGAGGTCGATCGCCTGCTTGCCCCGCAGGCGTAGCGACACCCACATTTCGGTCTTGCCGACTCCCCTAGCCAGCTGCGCTTGGGACATCCGCTTGCGGCCCATCTGAGCCCGGACCTCCTCGGCGACCAGCTCGGAGAGCGTCGCGGTTCGCCGCTCCGGTGCTGTCTCCATGCCAGACAGTCTCATGGCTTCTCGCCATAACGTCAAGACGGAAGTATGAATCTGGCACCATGCCTTGACATCCTATCGCTATTTGTTAGATCGTAGTCGCCATGACAGACGACATCCGCTCCACGCGGGACGTCGACCCGGTCCGGCGACAGATCGGCCAGAACGTCAAGGCCGAGATGATCCGCGCAGGCAAGGGCCAGGACGATCTCGCCGAGGTGCTCGGCGTCTCCCAGCCGCAGATCAGCAAGCGGCTCGCCGGCTCCATCGGCTTCGAAGCCGCCGAGCTGGTGCGGATCGCCGCCGAGCTGAACATTCCCGTCGCTCGGCTCGTCGAGTCGCCGATTCCTGCGAGCGCGGCATGAACTACTACCGAGGCGACTTCGCCCTGAAGGCTCGGCCGCGCGCTCGGTTTGCGTTGGCGACCAGGGAACTGCCGAGCCGCGTTCTGCACGTAGTCGACACGGCCGAGACCATCTGGACCCACGACTTCTACAAGAGCCGTCCTGCTCGATTTGAGCGACTGACGGCCGTCATGACCTGTGGACGTCGTCTGGCCAGCGTCACGCTTCACCACGAGCCGCCGACGCAGTTCGAGTTGTGCGACTACTGCCTTGCCGCGCAGGTGGCGGATCACCTCGGCATCACCAAGCCGCTCGCTGCGCCTACCAGGTTGGCGCGCGTTCCGCTTGACGATCTGGATCAGGTCGAGCGCGAGATCGGCGCGCCAGCATCGCGGGCCATCCGCCGCGCGCGGCTGGAGGTCGTCGCGTGATCACCGCCTCGAAGACCCCCGATCCCGGTACGCCGGCCCCGTCGCCGCCTCCCGGTGGCCCGACGCATCCGACACCGACCGGCCCGGGCCCGCAGCGCTACGTCGACAACCTCTTCGCCCTGGCCGCCTCGCTCGGCCCGGACGTAGCCCTGACTTTCCCCTCGGGTGGTGGCCGCGCCGGGGGTGTTTCTTCCCCCGCTCCCGGCGCGGTCTCCGGGTTCGTCTTGCCGGACACGCGTGTGCCGCTGCGGTTCGGTGAGGGCCGGGATCGCCTGGTCGGTTGTGTCGTCCTGGGTGATGGCCGTCCGACGCCGGGTCAGCCGGGTCCGCCTCCGCCGCCTCCGCCAACGCCGTTTCCGCCGCCCGGCGTGGGCCCGCTGTACGACGCGCCGCCAACGCGGTTCGTGATGGGCCGCATGGAGCCCGGTGGCCCTGTGCTGCCGCCGACCTGGTCCTGATGCAAGAAGCGGGCCAGCCCGATGCCCCGGGCGGCCCGCCCACCCGGATACCACTCACAGAAAGGAAATCCAGGTGACTGACCAGAGCGTAGCCGACGCGCCGTATGGCAGCGTCGAGTCGTACGCGCGGATCCTGCGCAACACCAAGCCGCAGTGGCTTGGAATCTCGGCGCTGGCGATTGTGCAGATCATCGCCGAGGACAACGTGTGGGGAGACGGAGACAAGCTTCCCCGCATTCGTAACGTCGTCGCTGCGGCGGAGCGCGTCCGGAAGGGCGGCGCGGTGATCGACGAGGGCCCGACCGACGCGATCGAGGCCACGCGATGACCGAGGAGCCGATCAAGCGCAGCGCCGACGGCCTGTCGGTCGGTGACCGAATCCTGGCCGCGTATCTGCCCGCCGTGGCGGACGAGACGGCCGAGGTGGTCTTCGCGAAGCCGTACACGTACGTCGGCGAGCCGTGGATCTTCGTGGCGTTCCAGCTTCCGAACGGGCTGATCGAGGCCACTCACTACAAGGCCGACAACGGCGTGGAGGTCTACCCCGCCGACACCGGCCTGTCCTACTCCCGGGCCGACGACGGCGAGACCACCCAGCCGATCGCGGGCCGCGTCCCGCCGCACTTCGGCGCGGTGGTCAGCGAGGGCGGCCACACGGCGGTGGAGGTGGCCGGCGGCCTGATCGAGATCGACCCGCCCGAGGGGTACTTCATCGTGCCCCACGGCCCGGTGAAGCCGCCGTACGGCAGCCCTGAGCGCGAGGCGTACGACCGCGAACGCGACCACGAGCTGCGCGACGAGTGGACGGCGATGGTCAACGCCGAGCGCGGTTGGAACGACGAGAGCACGGGGCTCGTCTCGGGCGGCCTCGTTCCCAACTGCCCGACCTGCGGCGGCGATCACCACACGGTAGAGCCGTGCCGCTGATGGTGCCCTTCCTGCCCTGGTGCGAGCCCTGCGGCATGCACGGCTGCCGCGTCAAGCGCCGCTGGTGGAGACGCAAGCACCGCCACTGACCCGGTGCGCCTCTTCTCCGGCGCATCGTCTGACCGGCCCGGGGTGCTCGTCACCCCCAGGATCGCACCCCGGGCCCCCCATTCATACGACTCGATTTCCACCACAGATTCCGCACAGATTCCATCACGGGAGACATACAGATGACCGACACCCTGATCGACCGCGCCGACTCCGGCGAGATCCCGAAGCTGACCGGCGAGCAGCGCATGTGCATCGACCTCGGTGACCCCACCCAGCGCATAGACCCCCGCCTGATCAACGCCCCCAGCTTCGACGCCGTCCCCCGCAAGGTGTTCGACCTCGACGACACCGTGACCTACCTGCCGCAGACAATCGGCGTCGTCCCCGACCCGGAGACCGAACGGCTGTCGCTGCTCGGATCGGTGGCCGGTGTCGACGGTGAGCTGCGCCCGGCCGCGCCCGGCCCGCTCCCGACCCCGCTGCCCCCGAACCCGCCGCCGGCGCCGCAGCCGCAGCCGGGCTACGCGGGCCGTCACCGGCTGACCTTCGGCCGTCGTGTGCGCCGCCTGCTCGCGGGGCTGGGCGTCGTCGGTGCCGCGCTCGTCGCGATCTGGCTCGGGCTGTTCGTGGCCGGTCTGGCGGTGTTCCTGTGAACGCCGCCGAGCACTTCGACTGGGCCGTCGGCCGCGCCATGGAGTACGTCGAGATGGGCGAGGGCGGGGACGCGATGGCGTCGCTGATCTCCGATCTCCGCAAGCATGAGGGCACGGAAGGAATCCTCACCGAGGGCCTGCAGTCCCTGTTCATGGCTGAGGTCATCCTCGGCGGGGCCGCGGGCGCGCGCCGGTTCATCAAGGGCCTGCCCCGGCCGGTGAGCGCATGAGCGCCAAGTCCACGTTCCTGGTGCGGTCCGGCATGTCCCCGACCGTCACCGCAGACGGCTACCTCGTCCCCGGTGAGCGCGGCCCGGACATCTACGCCACCGTCCAGCGGCACGGTCTGCACGTCGAGTGGGAGATCACCGCTGGTCCGACCGGTGAGCCGCTGGCGTGGGGCATCACGTGGACGCGGGGCGGCGCGAACGTCGAGGAAATCGCCGCCGCCCACCGTCCCGGCATCGCGAAGGAGTTGACGCGGTGAGCATCGAGCTGACGCCGGAGGAGCAGGCCAACGCCGAGGAGATGCTGGCCGAACTCCGCAAGCACGGCTACCGCGATCGGGCGAGCTTCAACGAGCTGAAGCCCGGGGTGCGTGTCCGCCACTCAGGCCACCGCTGGCCCGAGGCTTACACCGAGGGCACGGGCTACGTCGTGGCGATCACTGAGCGCAACCCGTCGTCCTGGTCGCAGAGCTGGGGCTCGCCGGACATCGAGATGGTGGTGGCGTTCGATAAGCCGCCGCTGCCGGACATGTCCCGGCTCTCGCAGCTTGCGCAGTACCACGTCGCGGTTGTGCGAGGTGACCTGTGATCACCCAGATCCGTGCCGACGGCCGCCCCGTCGACCTCATCGCCCACCGCATCACCCCGACCGAGGCCGCCACCGTCGCCAAAGTCCTCGCCGTCGAGGGCCTGCGCGTCGAACCCACCGAGCCGGATTTCGAGGGCGTCGTGCACCTGTGGGCCAAGCAGGTCACCAGCACGCGCGGCGAGGTGCGGGTGCTGCGCGCCTTCCGTGCGGTGACCGACGAGCCGCTCGCCTTCCACCAGGCGGTGGCGCCATGACCGACAAGACGCCACGCCACCTTCGCAGCGTCGCGTACCAAGCAGTTCTCCGGCGGCTGCGGGCCGAGTTCCCCCGCGAGTACCGGGTGCTGCTGTTCACCTTCCGCGAATCGGCCGCACCCACCCAGAAGGCCTCCATCGAGCTGCGCCGGCGCCACGCCGAGCGGGCGGCGAAGCTCTACCGCGAAGAGGTCACGGCGCGTGGCCTGCCCTCGCCGCGGCCGCAAACGGGACGGTGGCCCATCCTCGACACCAAGGAGACCCGATGAAGGTCGTCCGCAAGAACACGGCCAAGGGCCACTACTACCTCGATGCCGACACCGGCGAGCGCATCCCCGGCGTGACCACCATCGTCGGCGACGGCATGCCGAAACCCGCGCTGCTCAACTGGGCCGGTGAAGCCACCGCCGAGTATGCCGTCGACAACTGGGACGCCCTCGGCCCGCTGCCCTACTCCGAGCGCCTGAAGAAGATCAAAGGTAGTCGCTACGAGAAGCGCGATGCCGCATCGAACAAGGGCTCCGCCGTGCACGCCATGGCCGAACGGCTGATCACCGGCGAGAAGGTAACTGTCCCCGACGAGCTGGCCGGCTACGTCGAGTCCTGCGTCCGATTCCTCGACGACTTCGACGTCCGGCAGGAGCACGTCGAGGTGGTCATCTACTCCGAGACGCACCGGTATGTCGGCACCACCGACCTGATCGCCCGCGTGCTGCTACCGGACATGCCGGAGTACGAACACATCCCGCGCGACGACGAAGGCTACTCGCTGGGCCTGTTCGACTGGAAGACCAGCAAGTCCGGCATCTTCGGCGACGTCGCCCTGCAGCTGGTCGCCTACCGGCACGCCGAGCACCTCATCACCGAGAGCGGCGAGGTCATCGGGATGCCCTGGGTGGACTTCACTGCGGGCATCCACCTCACGGCTCGCGGCTACTCGTTCGTGCCGCTCGAGACCGGCGACGACGTCTTCCGGGACTTCCTCTACGTCAAGGAGGTGGCCAGGGTCGTCGGCGGTCTGCGGGACCTCGTCGGCGATCAGATCGTGCCGCCGACGGCTTCGCAGTACGTGCTCGCTAAGGCGGCCGACGAGGAGGTGCCGTACTGATGGCCATCGAGAGCCTCGACGACGCCCTGCTGCTGCTGCAGGCCGATCCACCTGTGCTGACGAAGAGCAAGTCCGGTCAGGTCGGCAACCAGAAGACCAAGTACGCGGATCTCGTAGAGGTCAACAAGGTCGTGCTTGCCCGACTGAACCAGCTCGGCGTGATCTGGAAGTGCCTCCCGACGATGGCCGGTGAGCGCTTCGTCCTGCGCTACACCCTCACGCATGTCCCGTCCGGCGAGTTCGTGAGCGGCGACTACCCGCTGAATCTGTCCGAGCCGCAGAAGATGGGCTCGGCGATCACCTACGCGCGCCGGTACGCGCTGCTCGCGGTGACCGGAATCGCGGCCGAGGACGAGGACGACGACGGGGATGCGGCGAGCGGTCGGCAGTACGCCCAGCGTGCCGCTCAGCGTCCGCGTCAGCAGCGCCCCGCCGACGAGCCTGCCGATGCTGGTCGGACCGCACAGCGTCGCGCTCAGCGTCCCGCCGGCGCCCGGCCGCCACTGCCTGGTGAGGATGACGACCCGGACGGGAAGGTCGGCCAGGATCAGCACCGTCACATGCACGCGCTGTGGCGTGAGCTGGGCTTCGGCGGCGACGAGAACCGGGACAACCGGCTGACCATCACGGCGAAGATCCTCGGTCTGCCGGACCTGACGAGCAGCGCCAATCTAACTCGCGCCCAAGCTGCCCAGGTGATCGCCGCGCTGCGGGAGCGCAAGGAGCGCACGGCGGGCGGTGATCCGGCGTGAGCGTCGACTGGGAGATGTACCAGAAGTGCCCAGTGTGCCCGGCCGAGCTTGGCGAACCGTGCCAGAAGCTGTCGGGCTGGCACCTTGCCTCCGTCGTGGTCGTAGCCGAGCGGCCGCACTCCACCCGGAAGCTGCGCGCCGCTGCCGCCCGGGCGGGAGGCAGCCATGGATGAGCCTCTGACGCCACGTCGCCGCCAGATCGTCGACTACCTGACGGTCAACGGCGAGACGTCCCTGACCGACCTGACCGAGGGCCTGAATCGCAGCAAGAACAACGTCTGCCACGACCTCAGGTTCCTGCTCGGCAATCGGCTGGTGGCCCGGCGGTACGAGGGCCAGCGGGCGATCTACGCGGTGGTTAACAGCCGATGAGCCTCTTCGAGCGGAAGATCCGCCCCGCGTACGTCGTCCCGCCCGCCGAGGTGGCGCTGGCCGTCCCCGACGAGGTCCGCATCGACCAGATCGACATCAAGCTCCGGTCGATCGCGGTCATCCCTCGCGGTGAGCGAGGCGAGGGCGAGGAGTGGCAGACCGACCGGCTGCTGGACCTGCGCAACGCCATCCGCCCGGCCAAGGGGCGCGTCGACTCGATCATCGACAACCGCAGCGAGAGCCCGTGAGCGCCATCGAGAAAGATCTCGCAGCAGCGGTCGACGCTGCCGTAACTGGCGATGACCGAAGCAAGGTGCACGTCATCTGCTGCCGCCCCGCAAGGGCTTTGTGCGGGGCGGCCCTTCACGGCGACTACATGCCTCCCAGTTCGCAACTGGACTGCATTCGATGCGAGGTCATCTTGTATGCGGACACCCCGTGCGGGGCTCGGTTCTGCCGCCTACGTTCCGCGTGGCGCTTGCTGATGGGCCGCAGCTGATGGGCCGCACCAACCCGTACCGTCACCCGCTCGGCCGTACCTGCCGGGACAAGCGGGTACTCCTCACCGCGCTGCTGCTCATGCCGTACGCGCTGGGCCGGTACGCCGTCGACTGCATGCGGGGGCGGCCGTGAGTGACCCCTCCACCGAGACCTGGCGCGCCACCCTCGGCCAGTCAACCTCCGCCCAGCTAAGACGCCGGACCGCCGAGGTTTGCGAGCTCACCGCGGTGCTCCTCGAAACCCGGCAGTCCCTGGCCGCGTCGCAGGCCGACCTCACCCGGGTGGAGGCGAAGTGCGACGCCCTGGCCGTGCTCAACGCCGAGCTGAGGGCCGAGGCCGCGCACTGGCGCGAGGTCGCCGAGCGGTATCTGGCGCGCACCGACGAGCAAGGCCACGCCCTGGCCGCCGCCAACCGCCGCAACCGGATCCTGACCGCCGAGAACGAGGCCACCCTGCGCCGGCTCAACGAGCAGCGCTCCTGGCAGGTCGCCGACCGGGACACCAGGATCGTCTGCTCTTCCTGTGCCGGGCCGATCGTGCGCGGGCAGGCGTTCCAGCCGCTCGCCGACTCCAAGGGGTTCTTCGCCCACGTCGCCTGCCCACCATCCGAGGAGGCGCTGTGATCGACAAGGCGCTCAGCCAGCGTGAAGCGGAAGTCCTCGCGCTCATCGCCGACGGCTACGAGATGCGCGCCATCGCCGTGCAGCTCAACGTCTCGCAGAGCGCCGCCGCCTGCTATCGGCGGCGCCTGTTCCTGAAACTCGGCGCACACACCGCGGGTCAGGCCGTTCACCTCGCACACCGGCACGGGCTGCTCGCCGGAGGTGCGCGGTGACTGCGCCTTCCTGGCTCGCGCCGATCACCGACCGGGAGCGGCGCATCCTCCAACTCCTCGCCGACGGTTACGACGGGCGCGACATCGCCCGCAAGCTCGGCTCCGGCTGGGGCACGTCGCTCGGCACGGTCAAGGCCGACAAGACCCGGCTGTACGCCAAGCTGGGCGCCCGCAACGCCGCCAACGCGGTGCATCTGGCTCACGAGTACGGGCTTTTGCGCGCCGACGCCACCGCCGGAGGTGCCCGGTGAGCGCGCCCGAGGGCTGGCATCCGATGGAGTGCGGCCTGTGCCCGGAAACGTGGTGGCTGCCGTTCGGTGACACCCCGTACGGCACGGCAGTCATCGACCTGGCCGCCGGGCACTGGCGTGACCACGTACGTCGCGGCGAGGACCCGCGCGCAGAAGCGATCAAGGCTGGGAAACAGGTGAGTGAGGCGTGAGCAGGCAGGTCATCGTCGATTACAGGCACGACGACACCATGGTCACCGACACCCATGCTGTCCCGGATGGCGTCACGCCCAGCGTGAAGATCCACCGTGATGGGCGCGGCCATGTGCACCTGGGTGAGGTCGTGATCCTCTATCGGCGCGCGGAGCGGATCCGGGTGCAGCTGGGCGGTGCCCGGTGATCGAGCCGACCGCCGAGATGGTAGTGGCGGCAATCACGGCACTTCGGGAGACGGTGCTCGACGACGAGGTCACCGTGGCGCGAGCAATCGCGGAAGCCGTGCTCGCCATCGTCGAGCGGGACCACGACGTGCGCGACCGTGTCGCTGTGCCTGCGGTATGCGGGGCCGTGCACCCGACAGCGCCCTACGACTGCGAACGTCCTCCCGGCCATTCGGAGCGGCATCTGTCGTTCTCTGGGCCGGTGATCGTGTGGTGACTCGCGAGCCTGCCCAGCACCTCGTCTGCGGCGGCATCTTCACGCCCGACCCCGACCTGCCCGCCGACCACCAGGGCCGCCGGACGTGCCGCTGCGGCCTGGTCGGCGAGCCCGGCGACGCCCACCACACCGTCCCGGAACCGGAACGTGACGCCCGCAGCGCTGCCGCCGGCGAGAGGAGCGAGTGATGGGCTGGGTTATCCCGCTGGGCTACGTGGCCGTCTGGCTGCTCTACGGCTGGCGGCTCACGATCCACCTGCTCGACGCCGAGGTACGGCGCAACCTCCGCGAGTACCCGTCGCTGTACAACGAGTACAACGGTGGCGCGGCCAGGGTGGCGACGGAGGAACGCGGCAGCTACCTCTTCGCCGGGTTCGGCCTGGCGCTGTTCTGGCCTGTCGTCGCGCCGGTCCGAGGTGCCTACCGGCTGCTCGGCGGTGAGGGCCTGTTCTCCACGCCGACGGAACGTGAAGAAGCCGGGCGCAGAGAGCTGGAAGAGCTGCGAAAACTGGCGCGTGAAAACGGTCTTCCTATGCCCAACTACGACCGCGAGAAAGGGGCCGCCTGACATTCCGGCCGACGTTTCCGATAGCGCCCCGATCGTTCGGCGGGGCGTTTCTCGGCCCGTTCCTACAGCACGGCGATGAAAGCGCGGTAATGGTGATCGAATCGACACGGCTGAGCGGCGCGGCGAATGGCCGCGTGCCGGTTGAGCTGGGAGAATGGGTGTTGCTTCTTAGGCGGCCGGACGGGTGCGCTAACACCCGTTTGTTCCGGCCTAAGGCGCAGACCGATTCGCCACACGAACCGGAAGGAGCCCTGGCGTGATAATGCCATGGCTGCGTGTGATCACGCACACCCGAAACGCTGTGCAGTTCGCCACCGAACAGGTGTACGCCTGATGGCGCGCACCGAGGGGCGGATCGCCGTCTCGATCTGGTCCGATCCCGACTTTCTCGCGTTGCCCCCGCTCGCCCAGCGTCATTTCATGTTCCTGCTTTCGCAACCCGACCTCGCCCATGACGGCGTGATCGCCCTCCGTGAGCGCCGCTGGGCCCGCTCGGCCCCCGGCATGACCGTCGCCGACATCACCGAGGCGAACGACGCTCTCGCCAAGGCGCGCTTCGTCGTCATCGACGAAGAGGCCGAGGAACTGCTGGTCCGCTCGTTCATCCGGCGCGACGGCGTGTACCGCCAGCCGAACGTGCTGCGGTCGGCGACCAGCCACCTCGCCACCGTCGCGAGCATCGCAATTCGCCAGGCCGTAGCTGCGGAATTGGTCCGCATCGAGTCCGAGGCGCAAGACATTCCGGAGGGTTCAAAGGGCGTTCTCAAGGGCTTGCTCAAGGATCTCCCGGAACCCTTCGGCGAACCCTTTCCTGAACCCTTCCGCGAAGGGTTACACACGACTAGTGGCAAAAGTGATGGGGAAAGAGGAGTGGTTACGGCCGTAGGTAGTGCTTCCCCTTCCCTCTTTCCACAAGCCTCTCTCCCCGTTCCCTCGCCGCAGCCTTCGGCTGCGGCTCCGCGCGCACAGGCGCGCGGACGCGGAACCCGACTTCCCGACGACTTCGCCGTGGATGCCGAGATGGTCGAGTGGGCCCGCGCCGAGACGCCAGATGTCGATGGCCGGTATGAGACAGCGAAATTCATCGACTACTGGGGGTCGAAGTCTGGGCAGGCCGCGACGAAGACCGACTGGGTCAAGACCTGGCGCAACTGGATGCGCAAGGCGCAGGAACGCGCCGGGCCCTCGCCCATCCACAGGCCATCCACAACCGATCAGCGCGTCGGCATGGCCCTGGCTCTTGCCGAGAAGTACGCCCAGGAGGATCAACTATGAACCGAACCGAGATCGCCCTGCTTCTCGGTGCCATCGCCGCCCGCGACAGCCGCACAACCGGTGAAGCCGACGTACTCGCCTGGCTCGAAGACCTCGGCGACCTCGAATTCGCCGACGCCCGCGCCGCCGTCAGCCGCCACTTCCGCGACTCCACCGACCGGATCATGCCCGCGCACATCCGCCGCATCGCCCGCATCATCCGCGACGAGCGCCGCAAGGGCGAAACCATCCGCGGGCTGCCGCCCAACAAGTTCGAGCTCGCGGCGGCGGCCGAACCGCCCGCCGAGATCCGGGACTTCCTGACCGAGTTCACCTCGAAGCACGAGATCCCCGACGTCGGCATCCAGACCCCGGCCAACCCGCCGCCCGTCGTCGACCGGTCCGAGGAGATCCGGCAACGGGCGCTCGCCCGTGCCCGTTCCGAGCGACGGGGACGCAGATCATGACCGAGCCGATCCCGTTCAAGGTCACCCGCTACCGGTGCCCGCACTGCCCCCGCACCGCCTCGTCGAAAGCCCGCATGGTCGACCACATCGGCCGCTGCTGGACCAACCCCGAGGCACGCGGCTGCAAGACGTGCGCCCACTACGCGCAGAACTACGAGGGCGCCGAGTTCTGCGCGGTCGGCGTCGATCTCGCCGTCGGCGATGGTGCGACGTCCCCGATCGTGCACTGCGACCTGTGGGAAGCCAGCCCGTCGTGACCGCCAAGCGCGCAGCCCACCAAGCACGACTCGCACCCGGGGAGACACCGTGACCACGCTCATCCGCCGCCTCGCCCGGCGCTACGGCATCTGCACCCGCCACCGCCCCTGGCTCTACCGCTGGGCCTGCCGCCGCTGCCAGGAGATCCGATACCAGTGACCCACTGCGAAGAGCACGGCAAGGTCATGCCGCACTACCGGTGCGCCGAGTCGGAGCGGTACCTCGACCACTTCGAGGCCCACCTCACAGTCGACGTCACGAAGCCCGAGCAATGCCGGGCGCGCACCGGCGTGATCTGGAAGCTCGGCGGCGAGGTCTGCTCCTGCATCCGGCTCGCCGACCACAGCGAGCCCAGCCATCCCGCCGGGACCTGGCACGTCTGCTCGTGCAACGCCTGGTTCGACGACTCGTGCGTCCGCTGGCGACCCACCCGCGAGCCGTCGTGACCGCCCGCCGTGCCGGCCGCTACCCGCCGGGCGGCTGCGTCCTCGCCGACAAAACCCGCTGCACGCTCCCGCCCGCCACCTGCTGCGACCACGGGCTGGCCATCCGCTGGCCCGGCGAAGACAAACCCGCAGCGTTCGTACGCGCAATGGAACTCCGGGCCAGCCTCGCCGAACAGGACGCCCGCCGTGCCGGCCACCAAGCCCACATCCCAGGAGAAACCCCATGACCAGCGAGCCCAACGATCTCGACTGCTGCCCGGGCGCGCCCGGCTTCGGCGACCCGAACGGCATGCACACCCACGACTGCCCGGCCTACCTCGCCAACGTCGCTGCCTTCATGGCAATGCAGTGGGCCAAGGACGACGCGCGAGCCGCTGCCGTCGACCACGCCCGCCTCGCCGCCGGAACGGAGGAGGGCTGACATGGCAATCGAGCCAACCGGCGAAATGATGCAGGCGTTCGCCGAGGGCGAGAGCTTGCGCGAGGGCCTGGCCGCCGTCCTCGCCATCGTCGGGCGCGACTACTGCGTCCAGCCGGTTCCGCCGCCGGTGCGCGAGATGGAGGCGGCGCGACCTCGTGCCGAGTGTCCCTACTGCACGACGAGCCTTGAGAGCGTCTGCCCGTGGCACCGAGAGGTGACCCCGTGACCGACCTGCGCGACCAGCTCGCCGACTTCGATGCCGCCGCACGCCGCCTCCTCCCCGCCAACGACCCCATCCGCATCGGCCACAGCAGCCACCTCGGCCTGATCCTCCGCGAACTACGCCACCGAGCCCACCTCAGCCAAAACCAACTCGCACGCCGCATGCACATCACCAAATCCGGACTATCCGCCCGCGAACAACGCCCCGGCATGAGCGTCAGCGCGTTCCTCGACCACGCCCAAGCCGTCGGCTACGACGTCGCCCTCCTGCCCCGCGCCGGCGCCCTCACCCCCGACCGGAGGACCGTCGCATGACCCAGCCGCCCATGGCCGACGGTGTGCCCGGCCGCCAGCACCTCACCGGCTACCGCCTGCGCGACTACGACCACGCCATCGCCCTGCTCTGCGAATCCCGGCTCAGCCAGGGCCTCAGCCAGGACCAGGTCGCCGAACGCGTAGGCCTTTCCCAGACCGCCGTCGGGCGGATTCTCGATGGCATTGGCGGCCGGACGCTCTGGCGGCTGTTCGCGATCGCCGACGCCCTCGGCTACGACCTGGCCCTCATCCCCCGGGAGGACGCATGATCGCCCGCCTTCGCGCCTGGTTCCTCAACGCCTACCTGCGGCAGGTCATCCGCGTCATCAAAGCCGAACGCCACCTGGCCGAACTCACTCGGGAGGACACGTAATGCCCAGCACCGAGGTCTGCCGCGCCTGCGCCGGCGCAGGCATCGTCGACCGCTGGAACCCGCAGACCAAACGCATCGAAACCACCACCTGCGGGGCATGCGGCGGCGCCGGGACCGTGACGCGATGACCACACGAAGCAGCGGAAACCCGCAGCACCCGACCTGCATCGACATCACCACGCACGGCCAGCCACCGGGCAGTGAGTGGCTCTGCGGCCCCGACTGCCCGCCACACGCCAAGCCCGCCGTGACCACCTACGACGAGTGGCGGGTCACCGGCACATGGCCCGAGGACGGCAAGCCCTTCGACGTGCAGCTCTGGCGATCGGACCAGTGCAACGCCGAAGCCGAGGCGCGGAAATGGGCCGAATGGGCTCGAGCGACGGGCGTGACCGACGGCCCGCACCTGCACAAGCGCACCGTGACCGTCACCGACTGGGAGGCCGTCGAATGACCAGCCCGATCCGCGTTCAGGTGTTCCTCGTCAGAGTCGCCGCCTCGGTGATGCCGCCACTGTCCGCCGCCGAGGTGGAGGAGGCCGTGCGCCATCTCGCCTTCACCAGGGAACGCCCGCACGGCATGGGCGCACTGGATGTCAGCGCCTTCAACTTCAACGAGCACGCCGAGCCCATGATCGTCACCGACTGGACCGAGGTGGACACGTGAGCCCCGACGACATGCAGCGGTTCGAGCTACACGGCATCAGCCACCAGGACGACACCACAAGCGTCGAGATCACCTGCGATCGCTGCAGCTGGTACTTCGAGCCGGAGACCTCCTGGCCCGCCCTCGCCGAGCTGGTGCAGCGCGCCGAGGAGCACACGGAGGTCTGCCGGTGAACGAGCCCGTGATCATCCACGCCACAGAAGCCGAGCTCGTGACCGAGCTGTTCTGGGTGCTGCACATCGACCCGATCGCACGAGAGCACGGCATCGAGAAGCCCGCCCAGCTTCGCCGGGTCGACCTGACCGACCACGTCCTCGAACACCCCGATGACAGCCATCTGGTCCTGATCGTCCGCACCAGCGGGGAGGTCTGCCGGTGAGCACCTACTGGGCGAACGTCGACGTCGAATGGCTCGACGGCCGCACCGAGACCTACCGCGTCGGCGGCTACGCACGTCGCCATGAGGCCATCCGGGTGGCGGACGGAGTGCTGTCGCTCTACCTCGGCAACAACGCCTACCTCGGCCCTGAGCACGTCGTCAGCATCCCGATCGAGGTGCTTCGTGACTGGAAGATCCGGGAGGGATTTTGACCGGGCCGACGCTGTGCCAGATCCCCGGCTGCGCGATCAGGGGCCGCCACCTGCCCGGCTGTGAGGACGACGATTGCCGGGGCTGCCTGCCGCGACTCGCCACCGAGGGCCTGATTTGTGAGACCCATGAACGGTGGGCCGCCCAGCACTTGGCCGAGATTGAGCGGCTCACACCCGACGCCAGGCTCGTGGCCGCCGGGCAGGTGCGACGCGGACACGGCGGGAGCGGCGGGAAACCCGGCAGCAGGTCGCCGGCCAACGACGATGCGCTCGACGTGATGGACGCCGTTACCAACACCCTGACCACCCTGGCGCGCGACATCGCCGAGACGAGAGGCCTGACGTTCCGATGACCATTCACCACGCCCCCGACGCCATGATCTCGGGCGATGTCGCTCGGTCGACCGGAGCAGTCGGCGCAACTAGCGAGCTAATTGCGTGCGCCGAGCTGATGCGGCTTGGCTACTTCGTGTATCGCTGCGAATCGCCGTCCGCTCCGTTCGACCTCGTCGCATACCGAGACGGTCGCTGCCTGAGGGTCGAGGTCAAGACGATCTCCATGACGAAGTACGCGCCCAGCTACACCCATCCCGTCAATGACGAGTGGGACCTGCTCGCCGTCGTTGGGCAGGGTGCGGATGTGTTTCTCTTCGAGGCCGGCACTCCGGGACTGGAGATTCGGAATGCCCTCCGGCTCCACTTCGGCTATCCGGCGTTGCCGGAGACCAAGGCGCTTCAGCCCTGCGGCACCCCGGCGGCGTACCACCGCCACCGTGCTCGAAGGCAGGCACCTTGCGATCCGTGCAGAGAGGCCATGCGGAAGGCCGCCAAGCGGCCGCTGACGGCCGAACGGGCCGAGTTGGTGCCCGTGCCCACCCCCGAAACTCTGGAGGCATGACGAGATGGGCTGGATCGACCGGGCCGTCCGCGCGTTCGAGGTCGCCATCTTCGGCGACTACACGGGCTCGCCCGAGGCGGCGGAAGCCTTCATCCGCCGACGGCTGATTGGCATGGGCTACAGCGTCACCGTGGTGGACCGCGTGCTTCGAGAGGACCGTGAGCGCCGTGACTGACCCCCTCACCGCCGCCGCCCGCTTCCTCACCGCACAGCTCAGCTGGCTTAGGCACGCCACCGCCGAGCAAGGCGAGCCGTACGCGGCGGACGTGTTCCGGGAGATCGGGGACTGCGCGGCACGCATGCGGTCACTCGTCGACGGGCCACGCGAGCAGAAGTACCTGGGACCATGCGGGGCCGACATTGAGACCGATGTGACCACGATCGACCCCGACCACGGCGAAGGCATCCGCACGTACGTCCTCGTCGCCTGCGAGGGCGACGTCTACGGGGTGGCCGGCGCACAGAACGGACGCTGCCGAACCTGCGGCGCCACCGTCGACCAAAACGCACGCCGCCAATGGCTCGACGACGAAGTACGGCAACGCGCCTTCCGCGCCTCCGAGATCGAAGACGCCAACGGCATCGGCGCCAACCTCATCCGCCAATGGGCCACACCCGACCGCGGGCTGCTGCGCATCCACGACCACGACGTGCAGGGCCGGGCACGCTACCTGCTGTCCGACGTCCTCGACCTCGCCGCGCGACAAGCCGCCAAACGCCTCGAACGGCAGGCCGACCGGGAACGACGAGCAGCACGCCGAACCGCCGAGATGGGAGCATGACGAGATGGACCAGTTCGGAGGGATCACTGGCGAGGAGGCGATGCGCAATGCCGAGCGCAACTTCGCCGTCCTGCGCGAAGCGATGGTCAATCCCCAACCGGCGGTGAGTGGCGTGGATGAGCTGGTCGCGTTCCTCCGGGCCGCGCTGGACCGCGACGAGCAGGTGGCGCGGGAAGCCGCCGGCGGGGACGGCGCGTGGTCCGTGCAGACCTACGACCTCGGCACCGAGGTGTGGATCCGGCAGACCGACGGCTTCAGCCTCATCACGGCAGAAGGCGGCCTTGATCGAGACTCTGCCGAGCACGTCGCCCGCTGGGATCCGGCCCGCGTACTGGCCGAGGTCCAGGCCAAGCGGCGCATCCTCGACCTGCGCGTCGCAGCCGCGGCACAGCCCATCGCGCCCGGCAGTGCCCCGGCCCGAGCCGAAAGGACCCGGGCCCGCGAGGCCCTGGAAGCTGTCGCCCGCCTGCTCGCCCAGCCGCACGCCGGGCAGCCAGGATGGCGGGACGAATGGCAGCTCAGCGCGCCCGCTTGACGGCAGAGGTCAAGCAGGGTGTAATGCTCCCTGGGTGGACAGAAGACCGCCCAGACTTCGACCAGGCCCAGCGCTGAGCTGGGCCTTCGTCGTCTCAGCGACGTGGAGCAGCTCGGTAGCTCGACGGGCTCATAACCCGTAGGTCGCGCGTTCGAATCGCGCCGTCGCCACGCTGGGGAGACTGGCCCTAGGCCAGCCGAACTAAGGCCTTGGTTCAGGGCGAGGTACTGGACCACCCCGCATCCATCGGAGATGGGGAGACATGGCTGTCGACCGCAAGGGCCAGGAACGCGCGCCGAAGACCGACCCGCCGCCACGCCCAGACAAAGCCCCCGCCTGCCCGCCACCATCCGGCGGATGGAAGGGCAACGCCCCGCAATAGCCATGCCCCAGCGACCATGCCTCGGGAGTGGATGATGCTGGCACTCGTGCTCTACGTCATCGCCTGCGTGCTGCTGGTCCTGGCCGCATTCAACGTCGGCCACCCCAAGATGTCCTTCGGCTGGCTCGGCCTGGCCATCGTCACCTTCACAGCGTTCCTGCTGCCGCACTTCGGCTGACCCATGCCTGCCCGCCCCTGCCTCGGGCTACCTGGGCAGCCATGCACCCGGCTCACCACCCGCACCGACTCACGCTGCCCTGCCTGCGCCAGCCAGCGAAGCCGAGCACGCGATGCCCAACGCGGCAGCAGGCAGCAGCGTGGCTACACGGCCGAGCACGACCGCATCCGTGCCGACCTGCTGGCCAGGCTCGTGCCAGGCTCACCGTGTCCACGCTGCGGTGAGCCGATGTGGCCGACGCAGGAGCTGCATGCTGGACATCCGATCGGCCGTGGACTGCGCGTCGATCCGAACTCGCGAGCTGATCACCTCGAGCATCGTCGATGCAATGAAGGCGCGAAGGACTGAGTCACTCCGCGTTAGCCTCACTCTACGTAACCATGAGCCGGACGGCCCGAGGTTACAGAGGGTGAGGGGGGTGGGGTCGACACGGGAATCTGCGCAGGTCAGAGGACCCACGGGGACCCTCACGTCTGGCCGTGGTA
>Ga0134124_10000268_pt1 | contig 46643 bp, 42 predicted proteins | sample KB304_FD_96880 | JGI IMG/M metagenome (GOLD analysis project Ga0134124, IMG submission 96880) | Terrestrial soil microbial communities without Nitrogen fertilizer from Kellogg Biological Station, Michigan, USA - KB3-0-4 | ecosystem: Environmental > Terrestrial > Soil > Unclassified ...
GTGCGCACCGACCACACGAACCGCACCGTCCCCGTCCCCCAGATGGTACGCGGATCCCGCCAGGATCTGGCTCGCCACTTTGATTGCCTTGGCGCGCACCGCCATCGATGCCTGGTGCACTGAGGAGCCCGCGGTGACGGCCGTGCGGCTGGCGATGGCGCCGATGCCGAGCGGGAAAACGCCGGTGTCGGCGGCTTCGACGACGATGTCCTCGATTCTGACGCCCAGGATATCCGCGCAAATCTGCGCGAATATCGTGGCGTGACCCTGCCCCTGGCTGGCCGCCCCGGTCTGGATGACGATTTTTCCGGTCGGCTCGACCCGGATGCTGGCGCCCTCGAACGGCGCGAGGCCGGTGTCTTCGATATAGCTCGCGATGCCGCGGCCGATGTAGCGGCCCCGCTTGCGCGCCGCCGCACGCCGCGCTTCGAAGTCGTCGCCCGCGCGGTCCAAAACCGCATCCAGGCAGGCGTGATAGTCACCGCTATCGTAGCTGACCAGTGAACCATCACGGGCCTTCATGCCGGTAGCGTAGGGAAATTGCTCTTTGCGCACGAAGCTGCGGCGCCGGACATCCGCTGGATCGAGGGCCAGCTCGCGCGCCACGCGGTCGGCCAGCCGCTCCAGCACGAAACAGGTGGTCGGCCGCCCGGCACCGCGCACCGGCGTGTTGGGGACGAGATTGGTGAAGACGACGTCGACTTTGATGTCGACAGTTTCCAGCGCATAAGGCCCGGGAAAGGCGCTGAGCGAGGTAACCGCCGCGACGAGTCCGTAGGGCACGTAGCCGCCGTTGTCGTGCACGCAACGGCCGCGCACGCCGAGCAAACGCCCGTCGCGGTCGGCGGCGACCTCAACGCTCCAAGCCTGGTCGCGTTGCTGGGTGGTGGAGAGGAAATGCTCGTTGCGGTCCTCCACCCACTTTACCGGGCGCTGCAGTTTCATCGCTGCCAGCGGGATGACCATCTCTTCCGGGTAGAAGCCGCATTTCGGACCGAAACCGCCGCCGACGTCCGGCGCGATAACGCGCACAGTCCGTTCATCGCGTCCGAGGTGTTCGGCGATCAGCCGGCGGATCATGTGCGGCGCCTGGGTCGAGCTCCAGACCGTCAGCCCGCCGCCGAATGGATCGAGCATGGCGACAACGCCGCGGCATTCCATGGAATGACAGCCGCCCCGATGCGTCTCGAAGCGCTCGGCAAACACGTGTGCCGCTTTGGAAAAGACCGCCTCCACCGCGCCGAAACGGCCGTGCAGCGCAGCGACCAGATTGTCCGGGCTGTCCACATGGGCGCGCGGCGCGTCCGCATCGAGTGCGTGGCGCCAGTCGACGATGGCCGGCAGCACCTCGTAGTCCACCTCGACCATGGCCGCGGCATCTTCCGCCGCCGGCCGGCTGTCGGCAATGATCACCGCGACTGGCACGCCGACGTGGCAGACCTCCTTGTCCGCCAGCGGCCGGTAATTCAGCGGCTGCTTGACGATGGCGACCGGCACCATGTGCGGAAGCGTCTTGCTACCGACCTCGCCGAAGTCCGCCGCCGTATAGACCGCGACGACGCCGGGTGCCGCGCGCGCGGCCGTGGTGTCGATTGATCGGATGCGCGCATGGGCGTGCGCCGACCGCACGAAGGCGGCGTGCAGGACGCCGGGGATCGTCAGGTCGTCGAGATAGCGACCCTGTCCGGTGATCAGCTTTGGGTCTTCGACCCGGCGGACTTCCGCGCCGAAATAACGCACGCCCATTGTCACCGCCCCCGCATGACACGCGCCGCATCGAGCGCCGCGTCGACAATGGTTTCATAGCCGGTGCAGCGGCAGATGTTCCCGGAAATGGCATCCCTGATCTCGTGTTCGCCGGCGTCCGGATTTTCTTTGAGAAAGGCCACCAGCGTCATCAGCATTCCGGGCGTGCAGAAGCCGCATTGCAGCCCGTGCTTGTTCCAGAACGCCTCCTGCACGGGATGCAGCGCGCCGTCGGGCTGCGCGAGGCCTTCGACGGTGGTGATGGCGGCGCCATTGGCCTGACAGGCAAACATCAGACATGAACGTACCGGCACGCCGTCGACGATCACGGTGCAGGCGCCGCAGACGCCGTGTTCGCAGCCGATGTGGGTGCCGGTCAGGCGCAATTCCTGGCGCAGGTAGTCGGCGAGATGCTGGCGCGGCTCGACGCTGCTCTCGAAGGCTTTGCCGTTCACCGTCAGCTTGATCTGCTCCAACGCGGACATTCGTGTTCGTCCTAGTTGAGCACCGGCGGAATGGCGCCGGCCTTGGAGACGCGCGGCCGTGGCCGGCCGCCATCCGCCAGCGCGACGATGACGACCATCTCGTCCGGCCGCGGGCCGCTCGGCACCATCACCGTGAGCGTGTCGATCTGATCGAACGACCAGATGTCGTCCTTGTGGCCGAGCGGAATGTCGATCGCCGTGCCCGGACCGCCAATTTTCACGTTCGACGGGATGATGGCCTGGCCGCCGCCGATGGCGTCGCGCATCGGCTTGCCCATACGGGGGTGCAGGATCGCCGCCGCGTGCTCGATATCGCCCGATGAGCCGACAATGGCGGCTTTGCCATAAGCGATCACCGGATTGCTCAGCTGCGCGAGGCATTTCTTCACGAGCTTGTCGCCAAGCTCGGCGCCAAAGGGGATGAGGACTTCCAGGTTGTCGGTCGACAGTCCCGCCAGTGGATTGGCGATGACCGCGCAGGCGGCGACGCGCGTCACCGGACGCACCGCCGGCAGGCCGCCTTCGGCGTGCACGACGTCTTTGACGATGAGAACGCGGCGGATTTCCATGGCTCACCTGCCGGTCAGACGTTCAAAATTCCGGTTCAGCACGCTGTCGGCGTCGCCCGCGTCGAGCGCCTCTTTCACGAAGGTCACCGGGTTCGGCACCACCAGCGGGAACGGCGCATCGCTGCCCATCAGGAGATGCTCGACCGGCACCACCGTTGAGGCAAAGCGCAGGATAGCCGGGTCAAAGCAGGCCGTATCGAAATATAGCCCGCGCAGATAGTCGCCGACCGACTTTTTCATGTGGCCGTAGGGCTGGTGCGGATTGGTGTCGATCTCGCATTGCATGCGGGCGCGCAGCACCAGGCTGAAGGCGCCGGTATGGGCGAACACCAGCTTGAGCTTCGGCCAGCGGTCGAGGAAGCCCGAGCACACCATTTTCAGGATGTTGAGCGTGTTCTCGAACAGATAGCCGGCAACCACCATCAGCTCGAAATCGCGCATGCGCTCTTTGCCGGCGGGATCGGCCGGATGCACGAACAACGGCACGTCGAGCTCGGTCGCGGCTTGATAGATCGGAGTAAACTCGTCGGCATAAAGATGCGTGCCGCGCACGTTCGAGCCGACATGGCCGCCGACAAAGCCGAGCTCGCGCACACAGCGGCGCAGCTCGTTGGCCGCCGCCGCCGGATCCTGGATCGGCAGGAAGGCCCAGGCACCGAAACGATCCGGATGCCGGCTTACGGTTTCCGCCAGCGTGTCGTTGTAGACGCGAGCGGCTTTCACCGCGAGCGCGGCATCGAGCGAATAGTCGATGAAGGGCGTCGCCAGCGACAAAATCGTGCGGTCGATGCCGAGGCGATCGAGGCGCGCGATCTGGCGGGCGGGATCGAAGAACGTCTCGTTCAACGCAAAGGGGATACGGCGGATGTTGAGGTCGCAGGCCTCCCCTTCGCGCCGCACGATCTTGACCGCGAAGGCGTCGTTCTGCTGCGCGAACTTGAAAAACGGCTCGGGCACGAAGTGGCAATGCATATCGGTAATCATGTCAAAGCCCCAGATACGCGACTTTCAAGCGTTCATCGTTCAGCAGCGACTTGCCTTCGCCCTCGAGCACGATGCGGCCGTTCTCCAGCACATAGGTACGGTCGGACGTGCGCAGAACGTGATGCACGTTCTGCTCGACGATCATCACGGTGAGACCCTTGGCCCGCAGGTTGACGATCAGGTCGAACAGCAGCTTGACGTAAATCGGCGCCAGACCCTCGGTCGGCTCGTCGAGCAGAAGCACGCGCGGCTTTGCCATCAGCGCGCGGCCGATCGCCAGCATCTGCTGCTCGCCGCCGCTGAGCGAGCCAGCCACCTGCTTGCGCCGCTCGGCGAGTACCGGCAGCAACTGGAAGACCTCGTCGAGCGTCTGCCGCGCCACCGCGCGCGCGGCCGGCGAATAAGCACCGACTTCGAGATTTTCCAGCACGTTCATGAACGGGAACAGCCGCCGCCGCTCCGGTACCAGCACGAGCCCGCGTGGCGCCCGCTCATACGCCGGTAGGTGATCGATCGGCTCGCCACCGAGCAAAATTTGCCCTTCGTAGCGCGTGCGCAAGCCGGCTAGCGTGAACATCAAGGTGGTCTTGCCGGCGGCATTGGCCCCGACCAAGCCGACGATCTCGCCGACGTTCACGGTCAGGCTGACGCCGTGCAGAACCTGCACCGCGCCGTAGAAGGCGTTGATGTTCTTCACCTCAAGCAAGGTCCATCTCCTCGCCGAGATAGGCCTTCACCACCGCCGGGTCGCGCGCCAGCGCCGCAGGCGCGCCTTGCGCGATCACCTCGCCGCGGTTGAGCACGACCATGCGGGTGGCCGTCTTCATGATGGCGTAGAGCACATGCTCGACCCAGATGACGGTAATGCCGCGCGCCGGCAGACCGGCCACGAACCTGGTCATGGTGCCGACTTCGGTCGGCGTCAGGCCCGCCATGATCTCATCGAACAACACCAACTTGGGCCGCATGGCCAGCGCGCGCGCGACTTCGAGCCGCTTAAGCAGGCCGACAGTCAGCGCGCTGACCGGCGTTCCGAGGTGGTCGGCGAGCCCGACATCGGCGAGTGTCGCCTCCGCCAGCTTGCGGGCGGCGCCAAGCGACGGCTCGCGCAGGAATGCGGTGAGCATCACGTTCTCGACCACCGAAAGCTGGCGATAAGGCTTTGGGATCTGGAAGGTGCGGCCGATGCCCACGCGCGCGATGTCGTAGGCTTTCCAGCCGGTGATGTCCTTGCCCTCGAACAGGATAGTGCCGGCGGTCGGGGGCAGCACGCCGGCAATCAGATTGTAGAGCGTGCTCTTGCCGGCACCGTTGGGGCCGATCAGCCCCAGCAACTCGCCTTCGTTGGCGCTGAAGCTGACATTGTTGACCGCCATCAGCGCGCCGAACTTGCGGCTGGCGCCGCGCACCTCAAGCAGCGCGCTCATGAGAACGGCCTCCAGCGCGCCAGCTTGGCGATCGCCGCGGCGAGGCCGCCGGGGAAATACAGCATCACCACGATCAAGCCGGCGCTGTAGATCACGAGATGGAGACCGGCGGCGGCGTTACCGAGATTCGAGCGCAGCAGTTCCGACAGCGGTGTGATCAGAAAGGAGCCGAGGATCGGCCCGATCGCGGTGCCGAGACCGCCCACCGCCGGCAGTAGCGCGAACTGGAACGACAACTCCGGCGAGATGACGAAGGTCGGGTCGAGATACAGAAAATATTGGGCGAACAGCGAACCGCCGATGCCAGTCAGGGCTGCGCTCAGCGCCATCGCATAGGTGCGACCGAGGAGGGGATTGACACCCGCGGCACTGGCGGCGTCCTCGTCGTCGCGAATGGCGAACAAATAATACCCGTAGCGGGATGTCTCGAGGGCCTTGGTAATCGCGTAGACCAACAGCACGTAACCGAGCATGAGCCCGGCGTAAGTCGCCTTCGACGCGAAGATCATATTGACGAGGCTCGCCGACGGCGGGATCGACAGCCCTTCGGGGCCGCCGGTCAGCGACGCCCAGTTCAAAGCGCCTATGCGCACCACTTCGGCGAACGCCAGCGTCGACAGAATGAAGAACGGGCCGCGCAACCGCGCGCAAACCAAGGCCAGCACCGCGCCGAACACCGCCGACAGCACGGCGCCGCACCAGATGCCGAGCCACGGCGTAACGCCGAAATGCACAAACAGGATGGTCGAGGTGTAGGCGCCGACCCCGAAGAACGCGGCGTGTCCAAACGAAATCAGTCCCGCATAGCCGCCGGCGATGTTCCAGGCGAGCGCGAGCCCGGCATAGAGAAACGTCAGCAGCATCACGTCCTGCAGGCTGGACGGTAGGCCGACCGCGATCAGCGCGAGGCAGACCAGAAAGAGAACGATCTCGAACAGCGATACGCTTCCCCGCTGCGGCAGGCTCGGCAGCGGAAGGGTGGTGCGCGATGTGCGGGTCGCGTCGGCCATTTCAATCGTTCATGCCGATGGTCGCCGCGCCCTTCTGTCCGAGCAAACCGTTCGGCCGGAAGATCATGACGAGCAGAAACAGGATGAAGAAGAACATCTGCCCGAAGGCGGGTGCGATGTAATAGCTGCTGACCGACTGCACGACGCCGACGCAGATGCCGCCTAGCAAGGCGCCTTCGATGCTGCCCATGCCGCCCAGCACGACGATGACGAAGGCGATGAGCACGAAGTTCAAGCCCACCGTCGGGAAAACGGAAAACAGCGGCAGCATGATGCAGGCCGCGAGCCCTACCAGCGCCGAACCGCCGGCAAATGTAATGAGGAAGATGCGCGGCACCGGAATGCCCATCAGTTGGGCCGCTTCGCCATCCTGCACGGTCGCGCGGATCGCCTTGCCGAGATAGGTGGTGCGAATCAGCCACTGCAGCGCGACGGTACAGAGCAGCGTCACAAGGAAGCCGAGCAGCAGTTCGACCTTGAAATAGAACGGCCCGATCCGCAGCGCCTGGCTGAAGATCGGCGGCACGTCGAGCAGATCGGCCGTCATCAGCATCAAGGCGATATTTTGCAGGAATATCGACAGGCCCATGGTGGCGAAGACCACCACAAGATGCGGCTTGTCGAGCGCCGGTTTGACGATCATCCGGTGCACCAGGGCGCCGAACAGCGCCATCGCAGGCACGACGGCGATGATCGCAACATACGGATTAAGCCCGAGCAGATACGTGATGCTCCAGGCGCCGTACATCGCAATCATGAGGAATTCGCCGTGCGCGAAGTTGACCACGCGCAGCACGCCGAAGATCAGCGTCAGGCCGATACTCATCAGCGCGTAGATGCTGCCGATCAGAATACCCGACAGGACAAGTTGCCCGAACGCGTTCATGATGCCTTACGACTGGGCCAACCGGCGGCAGGAGACCGGCGCGGGGCTCGTTCACCCCGCGCCGAACCGATTTTAGCGCTTGCTCCAGGCCGGCATAGGAACGTCGGCCGCCTCGTGGGTCGCGAGCTTGGGCGGGAACACCTGCTCGTTGCCGGTCTTGGTCCACTGCCACACACCGATTGAGGCGCGCAGGTTCTGCCCGGCGTCCTTGACGTCGTCCGGCCAGTCGAAGTTGGTGAACTTGATGCCACTGCCGTTCACCAGCGTGCCTTCCGGCAGATCGAGCTTGAGCGCGATCTCGCGCAGTTCGTCCGGCTCGAAGGTCTTCGCCTTCGGCAGCACTTCGGTGAACAGCGCCCAGATCGCCGAGAAGCCGGCAGCCGCGTGGCCCGCGGGCGGGCGCTTCAGCTTGGCCTCGTAGCGCTTGTAGAACTCGTCGGCGACCTTGCGGGTCTCCGGCTTTAGTACGTTCGGGTTCACCTTGGGCGGGAAGTCGGCAACGAAGATGCCGTTGACCATGTCACCGATCGAAGCCCGCAGGTCGGGCGACGAATAACCGGCGCTGACGCCGATGAACGCGGCGACGTTGAGGTCGAACTCCTTCGCCTTGCGCTGGAACAGAATGGCGTCGTTCGGGAACGAGATCGCGATCAGGATGTCGGGTGTCGCGTCCTTGAGCTTCTGCACAATCGGCGTCATGTCGGTCGCGAACTGGTCGTAGCCCTCGTCGTAGACTAGCTTGATGCCCTTGGTCTGCGAATAGGCGCGGATGCCATCGCCGACCGACTTGCCGAAAGCGCGGTTCTCCCACAGCAGCGCGATGCGCAGCTCGGCCGCTGGCTTCTTCAGGCGCTTGGACAGATCGTCAATGACAAAGTCGACCGCGGCCTGACCGTATTTGCGCGCCGGCGCGCCGACCTGGAAGGTGTGCTTGAAGCCGCGCCGCGTGATGATTTCGGCAGCACCGGTCGTTTCCCAATGGAAGACGCCGCTGCGCTCGGCAGCCTGACTCACTGCGATGGCGAGCGGCGAGGCGAACGAGCCGGTGGTGATCTTGATGCCTTCCTTGCTGATCAACCGCTCGGTCTCGCTGATCGCCGCGTTCGGGTTGGTGGCGTCGCCCTGCAGATATTCGATCTTGCGGCCGTTGACGCCGCCGCGCTCGTTGATCATGTCGCGCGCGATCTGCATGGCCTCCCAGTTTTCGAGGCCGTTCTTGGCGAACGGGCCGGTGAGCGGCAACAGCACCCCGATACGGACGGGCTCCTGCGCGGTGGCGGGCAAAGCCATTAATGCCAGGACGATGCACGCAAGCAGCGCACTCAGGCGACGAACGAGTTGCATGGCGAACTCCAGTGGTGACGCGGTTGGTCCAGCGCGTCGAGGCTAGCAACCAGCTACACATGCAGCAATCGAATTATCCCTATACATACTATTCAGTCTGCGTATACCCTGCCGCTCGGAGGGGCTGTCATGGACCTGCAGAAAATCCGATACTTTTTCGCCGTCGTTGAACACCGGAATCTGTCGAGCGCCGCCCAAACGCTGCGCGTATCCCAGCCGACGCTGAGCCGACAGATGCAGGCGCTGGAGCACCAGTTCAAGACGCCGCTGTTCCGGCGTGGCGGCCGCGGCATGACGCTGACGGAAGCGGGCCAGCGTCTGCACGAGGGCTTGCAGGGGCTCGAGCGGCAGATGCGATCGCTGCGCGATAATGTCGCGGCGGTGCTAATCGAGCCCGCCGGTGAAGTCGCGTTCGGAATTCCGCCGTCGCCGCGCCGGCTCCTTGCGGTTCCGCTCCTGCATCACTTCGCAAAAGCCTATCCACGCGTCGTTGTGCGCGTCGTGGAAGAGACCAGCGCGCAACTGCGCGACCTCATCGCCAACGGCATTCTGGATGTGGCGATTACAAACGCGCACGAACCTGGGCATGGCGTCGTGTCGCAACCGCTGGGGCGCGAGCAAATGATGTTGGTGGGCCCGCGTGATGCAAAACTGTCATTGCAAAAAGAAACGCCGGTCGACCGGCTGGCCGAACTTCCGTTGATCCTTACCACGCGGCCGAACAGTCTTCGCTTGATCGTCGAAGCCGGTTTGAGCGCCAAAGGTCTTCGTCCAACCATCCGCTTAGAAGCAAATACGCTTCCGCTGATGACCGACTTGGTGACCGCCGGCCTAGGCTATACGGTGCTGCCCGCCTGTGGCGTGCGTGCCCTAGTGAAAGAGCGCGCCGTTTCGGTCTCTCCAATCGAGGGTTTGTTCGTCACCTGGCTGGTGGCAAAGCCGATGGCCCGCTCACTGGGCGTCGCGGCCCAGCGCTTTTACGATGCGATTTGCGACATCGGCCAACAACAGGTTCGCGTCGGTGTGTGGCACCTACCGAATTGACGCGTGCAGCAGACCGGCCGACCGGTGCCCGACGAACCTGATTCGGCGGCCTTCTCTCGGTTGGCTCCGGGACGTCAGATCGCGCCAGCGGTAGCGGTCTAGTAGGCGGATGCCGGGCACGATCCGATGTCGGGCCGCTATCCCGTCCCCGCTAGCCGGAGCGCCGCGAGCAGCAAGTTAAAGCGCGCCTCCCGTTTGCATCCATAACCGGCTGAGCATCCAGCGCCTTCCGACGGGCCGAACCAGTTCGGCCGGAATTTCATTGATGTCGCGCCAAGCATCCCTGTTCTGCCGCAAGACTTCCCTGTTTCGCGAATAGGGAATTGTCGCAGAAATCCTGTAACGACGGCAATATTTGTATTTCCTAGGCTACACCCCGACCGCAATTTAGCGAAATTCCCTTTTCTTTTCCCTGTTAGCAGGGAATTGGTGATGGAGACGGGTTCGACTTAGACTGCGTCCGCCACCAGTTCCACCTCGCCACCTCGCCACCTCGCCACCTCACAGCGCGAGGCTGATGACGGCGACGCCAAGCATCAGTGTCAGCGCAAAGCGCCGGACGCCGGTGTCGCTGAGGCGGGCGAACAGCTTGCCGCCCGCCCACGTCGCCACCATGAAGGGGACGACAAGGATGCCGGCGGAGATGGCGAGTTGCGTGGTGATCGCGCCGGCGGCGGCGAGCATGACAAGGCCCATGACTGAAATCGCCGTCACGAAAACCGTGAGATTGGCGCGCGTGACCGTGGCGGGGTCGGGGCCGGACAGCAGATAGAGGATGACCGGCGGCGCGCCCACGCTGGTCGCTCCCAAGAGCGCGCCGACGAGGCTGCCGAGCGCAATCGACGTCGCGGGGCGAGGCAATCCGGTATAGCGGGCCCCGAACAGAAGCATTGCGCTGAACACGACCACGACGCCCGCGATCAGCTTGCGGGCAATGGCCGGGTCGAGTGTCAGCAATAAATAGCCGCCGAGCGGCACTGTGAGAATGGCGGGAAGCGTGAGATAGGCCAGCGTGCGCCAGCGCACGCGGGGCAGCGCGTCGGGAAACATCACAAGCGCGGCGGCGGTTTCAAGCAGCAGCGCGGTCACCACCGCCGGCACCGGGCCGATCAGGCGCGACAAGATGGGCGTCATGAGCATGGCGCCGCCGAAGCCGGTGACGCCGCGCACAAATCCGGCGATAACGACAATGCCGAAGGCCGTGAGCTGCGTGATGTCCATGGACAGATCGCAAGCCGCTATGTTGTCAGAATGCCACCGTCGACCGGGATCACGGTGCCCGTGACGAAGCTGGCGCGATCGGATGAAAGGAACACAGCCATATCGGCGATATCGGACAAGCCGGCCAGGCGCCCGAGCGGAATGCGCGCCAGGATTCGCCGGCGCGCGTCCTCGGTGAGCGCAGCACGCGTCATCGCCGTGTCGGCGATCGCGGGCGCTATGGCGTTGACGGTGATGCCGTTCGGCCCGAGTTCGCGGGCCAATCCCATCGTCAGGGCAACCACACCGGCTTTGGTGGCGCCGTAGAGCGTATTGCCGACCGAGCCGCCGCCGCGCATGGCCGAGACGGAGGCGATGTTGACGATGCGCCCGTATCGCTGCCTGCTCATGACGGGGATGGCGGCCTTCACGCAATGAAGGACGCCGGCGAGATTGACCTGCGCAACCCTCTGCCACTCTGCGACCGGCAGGTCGGCCACGAGGCCGGTCGACAACAATCCGGCCGCATTGATCAAGATATCCAGGCGCTGATGGCTTTCGGCGATTTGCCCGATAGCCCGTTCGACCACGGCGGGATCGCCGACGTCGACGGCCGCCGATTGCGCCTGGACACCGATCGCCTTGGCGGTCGCGCGCGCGGTGTCGGCATCGCGGTCGAGAATGCAAATGATGCATCCTTCGGCGGCGAGTGCGCGCGCAATGGCCTCGCCGATCCCGGTGGCTCCGCCGGTAACGACCGCGACGCGATCTTTCAGATTGAGATCCATAAAATCGCGTCGCGGTTCGCGTGGTTACCTGTTGTCGACGGACATGTCGCGTTTATGCGACTCGGCCATCAAGTAGACCGAGAGCGCACTGACCGCGCTGACCGCCAGGACGTACAGGCAAATCAGCCATGGTTTGCCGCCGCCGACCGGCAACAGGGCGGTGGCGATGATCGGGGTCAGCCCGCTCGCGAAGATGCCGGAGAACTGATAGACGAACGAGATTCCGGTATAGCGAACGCGCGTGTCGAACAGCTCCGAGAACAGCGCCGCCTGCGGCCCGTAGACCGCCGGATAGACGAAAGCGAACGGAATCGCGATCGCCATCCAGATCAGGAACGGCTCTTTGGTCTGCATCAGCCAGAACGCCGGGAACGACAGAATGCCGATCAGCAGGCCGGCAACGCCGAACATGCGGCGGCGGCCGATCTTGTCCGACAGGTTGCCGTAAATCGGCAGCATGACGATCATGATGGCCGATGCGATCATCACGCCCGACAGCGCCGTTTGTCGCGGCAGGCCCAGCGTGTTGGCGAGATAGCCGACGATAAACACGCCGAAGATATTGAAGGTCACGCCCTCGATATAGCGGGCGCCCAATCCGAGCAGCGTGTTCTTGCCGTGCGTGCGGAACAACTCCACCACCGGGACCGGCGCCACCTTTTTGGTTTCCTGGATGCGCGTGAAAGCCGGCGTCTCCATGATCTTCAGCCGGATGTAGAGGCCCACCGCCACCAGCACCGCGCTGATCAGGAAGGCGATACGCCAGCCCCAGGCCAGAAAGTCGGCTTCCGGCAGGTACGACAACACATAGACCATGCCGGCGCTCAGCAGCAGTCCGGCGGGAACGCCGATCTGCGGCCAGCTACCGTAGAAGCCGCGGCGGCCGGTCGGTGAATGTTCGACCGCCATGAGGACCGCGCCGCCCCATTCGCCGCCGATGCCGATGCCCTGGAAGACGCGCAGGAAGAGCAGCAGCACCGGAGCCCAGATGCCGACGCTGGCGTAGGTCGGCAGCAAGCCGATCAGGAAGGTCGCAACGCCCATGATCAGAAGCGTGAGGACGAGCACGGTCTTGCGGCCGATGCGGTCGCCGTAGTGACCGAAAATAATGCCGCCGATCGGACGCGAGACGAAGCCGACGAAGAACGTTGTATATGCGAGTAGCGTGCCGACCAGGGGGTCGAAGTTCGGAAAGAACAGCTTGTTGAACACCAGCGGCGTCACCACGCCGAACAGAAAGAAGTCGTACCATTCGATCGTCGTACCGACCGCGCTGGCGAAGGCGATCGTGCCTATCGACGTCCCGAAGCCCCCGGATTTAGCAGCTTGTTGCATTGCCTTCCCCCTGATGTTGCCGCTCGATTATGCTGGCGGCAGTTGTAAGATCTTTCGCGCTTCCGCGGGACTCGCCGCGTGTCGTCCATATTGCGTACACAAACCGGCCACGCGCGCGACGAGCTCGGCGTTGCTGCGCGCCAGACGATCCTTGTCGAACTTGATGTTGTCTTCCAGGCCCGTGCGGACGTGGCCGCCGAGCTCGAGGCACCATTGATTGACTTCAAGCTGGGTACGGCCGATTCCTGCGGCCGACCAGGTCGCATCCGGCATCAGCTCCTTGAGCTCGCCGACCAAAAACTCCAGCAGCTTGCGGCGCGGGGGCAGTGCGTTGGGAATACCCATGACGAACTGCACCTGCAGCGGCCGCTTGAGCTGTCCGCGGTCGGCCATGACCTTCGCGTTGTAGAGCATGGCGACATCGAAGGCTTCGATTTCGGGCTTGACGTTGTATGTGAGCATCGCGCTGGCCAAGTCGTCGACCAGTTGCGGCGGGTTCTCGTAGATCTGTTTGGCGAAATTGACCGAGCCGGTGGCGAGCGAGGCCATGTCCGGCTTGAGGTGGAGCATGCTGCCGCGTTCCGCCTGACTGCGCCCGCGGCCGCCGGTCGAGAACTGCACGATCATGCCGGGGCAATGTTTGACGATGCCTTCCTGCACTTGTGCGAACAGCGCGGGGTCCGAGCTCGGGCTTTCATCCGGATTGCGCACGTGGATGTGGGCGACGGTTGCCCCCGCTTCGAAGGCTTCGTGCGTCGACTCGATCTGCTCGCTCGGCGTGACAGGAACCGCCGGCGTATCGGCCTTGCGCGGGATCGCCCCTGTGATCGCTACGGTGATGATGGCAGGGGTCGTCATGGATTGCTCTCAGGCACGTTGGACGAAATGGAAGGAACTGATGCTGCGCCGCTGTGCGACCTCCTTGAGCAGGGTCACGAGCGGCGTTGAGGCGAGCGGATAATTTTTGTCGATGGGTCCGGCGGCCTTGAGCGCCTTGTATTCGCGATCGGGATAGAAGGCTGCGAGCAGCAGGTCGTCATCGGAGGCAAAGGGACCGCGTTCGCGACGGATTTTCGGAATGCCCGGTTCCAGGTGATCGCCAGGCCGCGCGGTGGTCGGCGCGGCGCCCTTGGCGATGCGGTCGTAGAGATTCTGATCGATCGGCCCGGCGATTTCACCGTAATAGCCGAGCACGTATTTCCTCACCTCGTCGGGCACGGTGGCGTAGCGCTCTTTGCCGACGACGTTGAGCACGGCCTGCGTCATGACGAACTGCGCGAAGGGGCTGACGATGATTGGATAGCCGAGATCGCAACGCACGCGCGCCGCTTCCTCCAGCACTTCCGGCAGGCGATCGGCAATTCCGAGCGGCGCCAGTTGCGATTTCAGGTTTGAGATCATCCCGCCCGGCATCTGGTGCTCGTAGTGGAATGCATCGTATTCCACGATGTCGCCGAGTGGTTTGTTCTCGCGCTTGGCGATATAGCGCAGACGTTCCGCCACTTCTTCAACAGGTGCAAGATCGACCGGTACGTCAAATCCAGCGCGGCGCACGTTCTGCGTGAACCATTCGGTCGAAGGGTGCGATGCGCCATTGGCCAATGTCGAAGTGGCTGTATGAACCACATCGACGCCGAGCTCCGCTGCGCGGCAGGCCGTGTAGGGCGCCAAGCCCGTCAGGCAGTGCGAATGCAGGTGGAGCGGAAGCGTGCCGCAGGCCGTCTTGATTGCCGGAATGAGCGTCTTGGCGCGCTCGGGCGTCAGCAGCCCGCTCGGATCCTTGAGATAGACCGCGTCGACGCCGAGCTTGGCCAATTCGGCCGTCTTGCGGGCGTAATAGGCATCGGTGTGGACCGGGCTCACCGTGTAGACGACGCCGCCGGCGGTGTAGAGGCCCACTTTCTTCGCCGCGCGCACCGGCACCGCCATGTTGCGCATGTCGTTGAGCGCGTCGTACGGCGTGTGATAGCGGATGCCGTTGGCGAAAATCCGCTCGGCGGTCAGTTCGACGATGTCGTCGGGAAAGAATTCGAACGTGAACAGGCTTTGGCCGCGCGTCATCACGATCAGCGGGGTCTCGGTTACCCAGCCGCTGACGATGCGCATGCGCTCCCACGGGTCCTCACGCAGGTAGCGTACGCAGACGTCGAAAACGGCTCCGCCGACCAGGTCGATGGCCTCGAAGCCGGCGCGGTCGAGGCGCGGCGCCAGTTCGGCCATCATCGCTGTCGTCATGCGCGTGGCCCACAGGCACTGGTGCGCATCGCGCAGGGTCACGTCTACGAGTTGGATGGTTTTCTTCGCCATCAGTGCGCGGCCATTTGGAATTTTTCTTCGACCCAGCGCGTGTGGATTTGCGCGCGTGCGAACTCCGGCCGCTGCACGAGATCGGCGTGGAACGGAACGGTAGTAGCGAGGCCAGCAACCTTGAAGCGTGCGAGCGCGGATTTGGCGGTGTCGATGCAGGCGGCGCGGTCCGGTCCGCTGACGATCAGCTTGGCCAGCATCGAATCGTAATAAGGCGGCACCACGTAGTTCTCGTAGGCGTGGCTGTCGACGCGGATGTCCTGGCCGTCGGGCGGACGCCAGCGCGTCAGGGTGCCGGGCGACGGGCGGAAATCCTGGGTGGCGTCTTCCGCATTGATACGAAATTCGATTGCCGCGCGTCCGTCGGCCAAAGTTGAGCCGAACGACAGCGGTTCGCCGGCCGCCACCCGCATCTGCTCGACGATCAGATCGGTGCCGGTGACGAGTTCGGTCACAGGATGTTCGACCTGGATGCGGGTGTTCATCTCGATGAAAAAGAACTTGCCGCTGCTTTCATCGTAGATGAACTCGACCGTCCCCGCATTGACGTAGGCGAGCGCCTCGATCAGCGCCACCGCTGCCTCGGCCACGCGCTGGCGTGTTTGTGGCTCGAGCGCAGGCGAGGGGGCTTCTTCCACCAGTTTTTGATGGCGGCGCTGCACGCTGCAGTCGCGCTCGCCGAGATGAACATAATTGCCATGCGTGTCGCCAAACACCTGAATTTCGATGTGGCGCACCTGCGGAAAGAAACGCTCGAGATAGATTTCCGGATTGCCGAATGCCGCCAACGCTTCGTTGGACGCCTGCGCGAATTGTGAGCGGAAGTCCTCCATGCGGGTGACAATGCGCATGCCGCGGCCGCCACCGCCGCCGCTCGCCTTCAGCAGCAGCGGAAAGCCGATATCGCGTGCGAGCGGTTCTGCCTCCTCGACCGCGGTGAACCCAAGCTCCGATCCCGGCACCACCGGAATGCCGATGGCGGCCGCGGTCTGCCGTGCCGCCACCTTGTCGCCCATGCGCGCGATGCATTCGCCGCTCGGTCCAATGAAGGTGAGGCCGGCTTCGGCGCAGCGCTCGGCGAAGCTGCTGTTCTCGGCCAAAAATCCATAGCCGGGGTAGACCGCATCGCATTTGGACGCCGTCGCGGTTTCGATCAGTGCGGCGGCGTTGAGGTAGCTCGCCTTCGGCGGCGGCGGTCCGATGCAGATGGCGCGATCCGCCGCGAAACGGTGGGCGGAATTGGCGTCGGCGGTGGAATAGACGGCGAGGCTCTCCAGCCCAAGCAGGCGGCAGGCCCGCACGGCCCGCAATGCGATCTCGCCGCGATTGGCGATCAGCACTCGCCGCACCGCACGCCTCCCCTGACTGGCGGTCACCCGTCTGCGCGGGTGGACCGATACCTAAACATAACTGTCGCACCGATCAGATTCATATTGCAAGACGTTTTGTTCCGGTTTTTGATACTGAACTATGGAAACCCCACTTGGCTACCCGCCGTCCGACAAGGAGCCGCTCAAGCGGACTGCGGGACCGCGCGCGCAAAGCAGCGCGGATCAGCCGGGAAAGACATTTCCCACGGTCAAGGCGGTGGCGGTTCTCGAGGCCATGGCGACGGCGCGCCGGCCACTCGGCGTCAGCGAACTCGGCGTGCTGCTCGGGCTGCCCAAGCCGACCGCGCACCGCATCGTGCGCATGCTGGAGAGCGAAGGCCTGCTGCAGCGTGAGCCGGGCAGCCGGCGCTACGTGCCGGGCGCACGCATGGTGCAGTTGGGATTAGGCATCGTCGCCGCGTCGATGCTGCGCGCGCCGCGTCACGCCATTCTGGAATCGCTCTCGCAGCAAATCGGCGAGACCTGCAATTTCGGCGTGATGAGCGGCAGCCACGTCGTCTATCTCGATCGTGTCGAGGCAGCATGGCCGTTTGGTCTCCGCTTCGAGCAGGGCTCGCGCGTGCCGCTGCATTGCACGTCGATGGGCAAGCTGTTCCTCAGCCAGTTGCCGGTGCAGCGGCGCAAGTTGCTGCTGCGCTCGATCCAGCTTTACCGCTACACCGAGCATACGATCACCGAGCCGGCCCGTCTGGAGAGCGAACTGGAGCATATCCAGTCGATGCAGATATCGATCGACAATCAGGAATTCCTCGCCGGCGTCCTCTGCCTCGCGGTGCCGGTGCGCGATTCGGATGGGCGACCGGTGGCGGCGCTCGCGATTTCCGCGCCGGTCGCGCGCATGTCGCTGCAGCAGGGGTTGCAGCATGTTCCGTTGCTGCAAGAGGCGGCGCAGCGGCTCACGGTCACGATCGATACCGGCGATGACGAGTCCAAGCGCGAGGAGCAGCCGTGAGTTTACGCTACGACGACGTTGCCGAAATATTGAAGATCATCGACAGCAGTTCCTGCGATGAGGTGATCGTCGAAACCGGCGACATCAAGCTGGTGGTGCGCCGTCACGGTGCGAGCGGACATCCCGCGCCGGCGGCCACGCAAGCCTCGCCGATGCGCGAGCGGCCCGTGGCCGCTGCTGCTGCGGCTCAACCCGCCGCGCAGCCAAAAATTGCGATGGCCACCGGACAAGCCGAAATCACGGCGCCCATGGTCGGCACCTTCTATCGCGCGCCGACCCCGGATGCGCCGCCATTTGTCGAGGTCGGCAGCGTCGTCGAGAAGGGCCAGCCGCTCTGCCTCATCGAGGTGATGAAGCTCTTCACCACCATCAACTCCGAGATTGCCGGCCGCGTCGCGCAGATCGGCGCGGACAATGGCGAACTGGTCGAGTACGGACGCACGCTGTTCGTCATCGAACCCAATTGAGAGGTCGTATCCGCGACACCAAAAAAGAGATCGTTAAAAAGAAAAGCAGGCGGCTCCGGCAAAAAAGCTGCGTTGGCATTCGATAAAACCCATGGGAGGACGAGAATGCAAAAGCGGGCAGGCGCGAGGTGCAGGATAGCGGGGGCGGCGGCGCTGGTGGCGTTGCTGGCCGGGATGATGCCGGCGGCGGCGCAAAACGCGACCGACTGGGGCTGGCCGCAGCCCTATGAGAAGGTGTCGGAGAAATCGGTCGCGTGGTTGAAGCAGAAGGGCTGGTGGCCGATCGGCGTCGGCTGGCAGGGTCCGTTCTCCGGCCAGAACACCATCAACGTCGTGATGGACAAGGCCGGACTGCTCGAAAAGCGCGGCCTGGAGGCCAAATTCCAGGTCTTTGCCAGCGGTCCCGACGTCAACGAGGCGGTCGCCTCTGCGCGCATTCAGGTCGGCAATGGCGGCAATTTCCCCTTCACCTCGCTGCTCGACCGTGGCGTTCCGGTTCGCGCCATCGCGGTGGTCGCGCCGAACCTGAAGCATTCCACGGTCGTTCCGCTCGACTCGCCGATCAAGAAGCTGGCCGACTTCAAAGGCAGCAATCCGCCTGCCACCATCGGCATCGTCACCGGCTCCTCGGCCGAGTTCTATTTTACGCAGGCCGCCGAAGTGGTCGGCTTGAAGATCGGCACCGACGTCATCCTCAAGAACATGCCTCCCGGCGAGCAGTTGCTGATGACCAAGGGCATCGGCGGTGTCGTGCCGTGGGAGCCTTCGGTGACGATCATCTCGGAAATCCGCAAGACCGGCCGCGAGGTCGATGCGATCTTCCCGTATAATTTCTACGAAGGCCGTTTCTATGTCCGGCAGGAGTTGATCGACAACGTTCCGGACGTGGTGCAGGCGATCAGCGATGCCTTCATGGAATCAACGCTGTGGATCCGGCTCAATCCGGACAAGGCCGCCGATTTCCTCGCCGCCGAGCCGATGCTCAAGGTGTACGGCAAGGAGCTGCTGCTGCAGCAGACGCAGCTCTACAACAACCTCTACAAACCCACCTACAGTTATCCCTTCGCCAAGCTGTGGGGCGAGGAGGATGCGCGCATTGCCAAATGGCTGAAGGAGCGCAACCGCCTGACCAAGCTGCTGACCGCGAAGGACTACGAAGACTCATTCGACGCCAAGTTTATGCAGAAGACCTACGAGAAGCTCGGCTGGAAAGTGCCGGAGCGGGCGCCGTTCCTTCCGGCGAACTGGAAGGGAAAAGTCGGCGAGCTTCCCTATCCCGAGTATGCCAACGTGACGACGCTCAAGGAGCCGCAAGCCTGGCCCGAGGCGGGCGACCTGACGAAGCCTTGGACGTTCAACGGCAAGACTTACAAGCCTTAGGATAACCTGCCGGCGGCCGCGAGGCGCTGATGCCTTGCTGCCGCCGTCGCATAGCGCGCTGGAGACGATTGAAATCGATGCAGAGCAACCGCGTGCCTGCGACCAAGACGACTGAGGCCGTGCCGGCGACCGACCGTCAGCGCGTCCCCGGCTTTGGCGTGCGGCTTCGGATCCGGCTGTTCCGCACGCTCGCCGTCCTGCCGAATTTCATCTTCCTCGGCATCGTCATTCTGCTTTGGCAGTTTGCGTCGAAGGTCTGGATCCCGCGCATCGATCCGCACATGGCGGTGCTCATGCCGGCGCCGAGCGACATCGCGGTGACCGCGGGCGGCATGATCAAGTCGGGCGAACTGTTTTTCCATCTCATGGCCAGCCTCAAGCGTGAAGCGACGGCCTTCGTCATCGCCGCCAGCGCTATTCCGCTCGGCATCGCCATGGGCTGGTGGCGCCTGGTCTACAATCAAGTGAATCCGATCATGGAGATCCTGCGGCCGATCCCGCCGCTCGCATGGATTCCGCTGAGCATCCTCTGGTTCGGTCTCGGCGACGAGCAGAACGAGTTCATCATTTTCCTCGGCATGTTTTTCCCGATCCTGGTGAACACCATCGTGGGGGTGAAGAACATCGACCCGAATCTGGTGCGGGCGGCGCGCAGCCTAGGCGCGCCGGAACACAAGGTGCTGGCGCGTATCGTGCTCAAAGGCGCGCTACCGCAGATCATTACCGGCGTGCGGATCGGATTGGGGGTCGGCTGGATGGCGCTGGTGGCCGCCGAACTGGTCGGCGCCAATTCCGGTCTCGGCTTTCTCATCAACGACGCGCGCAGCATGCTGCGCACCGACACCATTACGGTCGGCATGCTGACGATCGGCCTGATCGGCCTGTTGATCGATACGGCAATTCGTCTGCTCAGCCGCCGGCTGCTGCCTTGGTCCTTGGCGTTGAGCAAATAGGAACATTATGGGCCAGCTCACGGTCAAAGGCGTATCGAAGACATACGGCGAGCTCGACGCCCCCGGCAGTGTCGTCGCGCTGCGCGATGTCAATTTCGATGTTCCGGACAACCAGTTCTGCACGATCCTCGGCCACAGCGGTTGCGGCAAGACCACGCTGCTCAACATCGCCGCCGGATTTGAAACGCCGACCGCCGGCGCCGTGCTGGTCGACGGCGAGCCCATCCGCACCCCCGGGTGGCAGAACACGATGATCTTCCAGGACTACGCGCTGTTTCCCTGGATGAGCGTGTCACAGAACATCGCCTTCGGCCTCGAAATGAAAGGCATGCCGGGCCACAAGCGCTCCGGCACCACGCAGCATTATATCGAGCTGGTCGGGCTCGACGGCTTCGATGACAAATACCCGCACCAGCTTTCCGGCGGCATGCGCCAGCGCGTGGCCATTGCGCGCGCGCTCGCCGTGCAACCGCATCTTTTGCTGATGGACGAGCCTTTTGCCGCGCTCGATGCGCAGAATCGCAGCTTCATGCAGGACGAACTCGTGCGCATCTGGCAACGTGAGCCGAAAACGGTCATGCTGGTGACCCACAGCATCGACGAGGCCATCAAACTGTCGGACTGCATTGCCGTCATGACGCGGCGCCCCGGTCGCGTTAAGGAATTCATCCACGTCGATCTGCCGCGGCCGCGCGACGAGGATGACAGCGCCTATCTCAAGCTCAGGCGCAAGCTGCGCGACCTGATCCACGACGAGGCTGACGATCGATAAGGACAGCGAGCGGCATTCGAATTGCTGTCCGCAGAATGTGCCGCAAAGAAAGCCGTAACACCCTATGCCGATCGATAGTCACGCCCACTATGTGCCGCCGCAGCTCATCGGTGCCATTTCCGCCCGCGGCCGCGATATCGGCGTCACGCTGGACACATCCGCCGCCACGCCGGCGATCCATTTCAAGTATGGCTTCAAGACGCGGCCGCTGTTTCCGAAACTGATCGAGCCGGTGGCGCAGCGCCACGCCTGGCTTAACGAGCAGGGAATCGACCTGCAGATCGTCGGCACCTGGCCCGATATTTTCGGCTACGGGCTCGCCGCGGAGGATTGCGCCGCCTGGCACCGGATGCTCAACGATACGCTGGCCGAATGGTGCGGCGAGAACAGCGCGCGCTTTGCCTGGATCGGCTCAGTGCCGCTGGTCGACGCGCAAGCTGCGGCTGCGGAATTGAAGCGGGCCGTAGAGCTCGGCGCCTGCGGGCTCATCATCTCGTCGAACGTCGAGAACGTGAATATCGGCGAGTTGCCGCTCGATCCGTTCTGGCGCGAGGCGGAAGCGCTCGGCGTGCCGATTCTAATTCACCCGGTCATGGTCGGCGCGGTGCCGCGGGCGGCGAAATTCGGGCTGACCCAGGTCGCGCAATATACCTTCGACACCACGCTCGGCGTCGGCTCTCTGCTGATGTCGGGTGTGTTGGATCGCTTTCCGGCCCTCAAGCTCGTGCTCTCGCATGGCGGCGGCAGCTACCCGTACCTCGCCGGCCGCTTTGACATCATGCATCGCCGTATGGATCGCGCCGCGCAGGCCGACGTCGCCGTCAAATTCCCGTCGGCCTATGCCGGCCAGATGACCTACGACTCCATCGTGCACGCGCCGAAGGCGCTGCGCTTCCTGATCGATCTCGTGGGCGTCGAGAATGTCGTGCTGGGAACGGATTATTCGTTTCCGCCGGCGGACATGGAGCCGCTCGCCTCGCTGCGCGCGGCCGGCCTGTCGTCAAACGATGTCGCAGCGATTGCGGATGCAAACCCGCGCCGCGTCTTTTCAAGGCTGCGGCGATAGACGACAATATTGACCAGGCGTCCGTAGCCGCGGGACAGCGCGTCATGAACCACATTGCCACCGCCTTGATTGGTCAACCGATCGGTCGGGCGGAAGACCATCGCTTTGTCCGCGGGGCCGGGCAGTTTGTCGCGGACCTGACGCGCGAGAAGATGCTGTACGCCGTCGTCCTGCGCAGCAGTGTTGCGCATGGCCGCATTCGCAACATCGACGCATCCGGTGCGCGCGGCCTCAAAGGCGTGCATGCCGTCATCACGGCGGCAGACATCGGCGATACGACCCCGCTCATCCCGCTGCGGCTGGCAATCCTGCCCGAGTACAAGCCCTATCTGCAGCCGGTCATTGCCCGCGACAAGGTCCGCTATGTCGGCGAGCCGCTTGCCGTCGTGGTCGCCGACACGCAGGCGCTTGCCGAGGACGCGCTCGACGCCATCGCCGTCGACATCGAGCCGCTGCCGGCTTTGCCGGACCGCGCGAGCGCGGCGCGCGGCGACGCGCTGTTGTTCGAGGATACCGGCACCAACCGCGCTCTCTCTTATTCGGTGTCGTTCGGCGACGCCACGGCGGCATTCGGCAGCGCAGAATACACCCGGCGCGAGACCTTCCGCTGTCATCGGCTGACCGGCCTGCCGTTGGAGACGCGCGGTCTCGTCGTCGAGTGGGATGCGACAAAAAACAAGCTGCGCGTGCTCGGAGCCAGCAAGGTTCTGTTCTTCAATCGCCGCGTGCTGGCGCCCATGCTGGGCCTTGCCGAGAGCGACATCGACATGATCGAGGTCGATGTCGGCGGCGGCTTCGGCGTACGCGGCGAATTCTACCCGGAAGACTTCCTCATTCCGTTTGCGGCGCGCCGCCTTGGCCGTCCGGTCAAATGGATCGAGGATCGCCGCGAACACCTGACGGCGACCAATCATTCGCGCGACATCGAATGCGAGGTCGAGATCGCCTGCAAGCGCGACGGCACCATCCTCGGCCTGCGCGGCCGCGTCGTCAGCGACATGGGCGCCTATATCCGCACCAACGGCGGCGTCGTTCCCGCCAAGGCGGCGCAGTTTCTGCCCGGGCCTTATCGTATTCCGAACATTGCCATCGATGTCGATGTGGTGATGACCAGCAAGACGCCGGTCGGCACGTTACGGGCGCCGGGCCGCTTCGAAGCGAATTTCTTTCGCGAGCGCTTGCTCGACATGGTGGCGCAGGATCTCGGCCTCGATCCGATGGATTTCCGCCGCAAGAATCTCATCAGCGCGGCGGAGCTACCTTATTACTCCGGCAAGCTCGTGCCCTATGAGCCGGAAACGGAATTCGATAGCGGCGATTATCATGCCGCGTTCGAGCGCGCGCTGAGCGAGATCGGCTGGGCCGAGAAAAAGTCGCTGCAAGGGCGCCTGGTCGACGGCCGTTATCACGGGCTGGCCGCCGTTCCGTTCCTCGAAAGCAGCGGCTCCGGCAAGGAGAACGCGCGGCTCGTTATCGAAAAAGACGGTTCGGTGTCGGTCTATGTCGGCTCGTCGGTGCTCGGGCAGGGCCTGGAAACGACGTTGGCGCAGGTGGCGGCCGAAACGCTGCAGTTACCGTTCGAGCAGGTGAAGATTTTTCACGGCTCGACCACCTATGTCAGCGAAGGTTTCGGCACCTTCGCCTCGCGCTCGATGGTGGTCGGCGGCTCGGCCGTCATCGACGGCTGCAACAACCTTCTCAGCGCAATCCGCGGGGCCGCGACGGAACGCTCCGGCTTTTCCAATCAGGAAATCGCCATCGCCAATGGCGCGGTGCAGGCGGGCGACAAGACATGGAGCTTTGCCGACTTCGCCGGGCTGGAGGTGCCAGGCACTTTCGCGACGACGATCCGCACTTACAGCTATGGCTCGCACGCCTGCCACGTCGCCGTCGATCCAAGCACGGGGCGGGTCGAGGTGCTCGATTACATTGCGATCGAGGACGTTGGGCGCGCGATCAATCCCGAGATCGTGCATGGCCAGGCGATCGGCGCTTTGGTGCAGGGCCTTGGCGGCGTATTTTTGGATCATTTGATCTATGACGCGGACGGGCAGTTGCTCAACACGTCGCTCGCCGAATATCTGGTCCCGGTCGCATCCGATTTCCCCAACGTGCGCGCGATCACGCTGGAGCTGTGCCGCTCGAAGACAAATCCGCTCGGCGCCAAGGGCGCGGGCGAGGGCGGCATGGTTGCGGTCGCCGCCACGGTTGCAAATGCAGTTGCAGCGGCGCTGCGGCCGCTCGGCGTCGAAGTGCGGCACTTGCCGTTGTCGCCCGCCGCCGTCTGGCATATCGTGAATGGCCGCGATTGAACCCAATGCATTCGGGGGCGTGACGACGATGCGATGGCTCTCACGCGTGACTGTTCTAGTTGCAGGCATTACGGCATCGCAACTTGCCGTCGCGCAGGATGTCTATCCGAGCAAAGGCATCAAGCTGATCGTGCCTTTTGCGGCCGGAGGCAACACCGACGTGGTGGGCCGCCTCACGGCGGCCTTCATGCAGACCGAGCTCGGCGTCAGCGTCGTGGTCGAGAATCGCGCCGGCGCCGGCGGCATCATCGGCACGGACGCGGCCGCCAAGAGCGCGCCGGACGGCTATACGCTCTGCGTCTGCGGCACCGGCCCGCTCACGGTCGCGCCGTGGACGGAAAAGGTGCCGTACGATCCATTCAAGGACCTGGCGCCGATCAGCCTGATCAACACCAATCCTTTGGTCCTCATCGTCAATCCCAAGCTCGAGGCGAAGACCGCGGCCGATCTTCCCGCGCTGAGCAAGAAAACTCCGAACGGCCTGAGCTACAGCACCGTCGGCTCCGGCGGTCTCGTGACCTTCGCGGCCGAGATCTTCCGTGTGCAGACTGGATCGAATCTGGTCGCAGTGCCTTACCGCGGCGGCGCGCTGGCGACGACGGCGGTGGTGAGCGGCGACGTTCAGCTCTCTTTCGCCAACATGTCCGACGCGATGGGACAGCTCTCCGCCGGCACGGTGCGGCCGCTGGCCATCACGACGGCGACGCGCAGCCCGCATACGCCGGATATCCCGACGCTCATGGAATTGAAGCTCGTCAGCTATCCGGTGATGTCGTGGAACGCTCTGTTCGCCCCGGCCGGCACGCCGCAGCCGATCGTCGATAGACTGGCGGCGCTGATGGCCAAAATGGCCAAGGACAAATCCATCCAGGAGCGTATGGCCGGTGTCGGCTCGCAGTCGGTCGCCAATTCGCCCGCCGAATTCGCCAAGATGTTGCAGGACGAATCCGTGCAGTGGGGCAAGGCGCTCAAGGAGATCGGCTTACGAAACTGATGCCGAAGTGGGACGCGAAAGGCGAAGATCATGACGAAACGAACTGACGATCGACCCCCGCTGAAAAGCCGCCGCACAGTGTTGAAAGCCGGCGCCATCGCGGCGGCGAACGCGATTGTGATGCCGTTCATCGCGCGCTTCAGCCCGGCCTTTGCCGACTGGCCCGATCGCCCGGTTCGATTGATCGTCCCGTTCGGTCCGGGCGGTCCCGTGGACGTCATTGCGCGCCTGTTGGCGCCGGGGCTTACCGAGAGCCTGAAAACGTCTGTGGTCATCGAAAACAAGCCGGGCGCCGGTGGAAATATCGGCAATGCGCTCGTGGCCCGCTCCGATCCGGATGGATACACGGTGCTGTGCACGTCGAGCACCTTCGTCATCAATCCGATGCTCTATGCCAATGTGCCCTATGACCCGGTGAAAGATTTTCTCCCGGTGGCGGACCTCGCCGGTTCGCCAACGGCTTTTGCCGTGCAGCCGAGCCTCGGGGTGAAGACGCTCGCCGAATTCGTCGACTACGCGAAGAAGCACCAAGGGCAGATGAGCTATGCGCATTCCGGCTTTGCGACGCCGGCGCACCTTGCTGGAGAATTTTTCAAGATCCGCGCCGGCATCGACATGACGCCGGTTCCCTTCGGCGGCGGCGGGCCCGCGGTGCAATCGTTGTTGTCGGGCGCCGTTCAGATGGTGTCGACCGCGCTGCCCGGCGCGCATCCGCACATCGCCGCCGGTACGCTGATCGGCATCGGGATGACCGGCGAAAAGCGCTGGTTCGACTTGCCGCAGGTGCCGACCATCGTGGAAGCCGGCTATCCGGGCTTCGTCGTCGATACTTTTACCGCGATGCTGTTGCCGGCGAAGACGCCGCAGCCGATCGCCGACCGGCTCACCCAGGAATGCACGGCGATCCTGAAAAGGCCGGATATGCAGGCGCGGCTGCGCACCGTCGGCTTCGAAGCCTCAGCCGGCGGCCCTGAGGCCTTACGCGCACGCATCGCGCGCGAACTGCCGATGTGGAAAGACATCATCCAGCAGGCGAAGATTTCCGCTCCGGGATAGGCCGTCGATCGCTGGCCTCACAACGTTCGCGTGACCTTGCTCAGGTGAGGCGGGTTGTCCGGATCGAAGCCCTTCCGGCGTGCCGCCGCCTCGATCGCGCGGTAGGCCGGGATGAGCATAAGGACCGGATCGCAAGCCGGGTGGTCATCGCCGATCCAGGGCAGCGTGCCGGCCGCCCCCCCGGCGATGAACATTTTTTCGCCTGTGCCTTTCAGGTCGTTCACGAGATCGTCGATAGCCACGGCGGCCTGGTCGTTCTGCCGGAATACCAACACCGGCGTCTCCGCCGTCACCGACGCGCGCGGTCCGTGCCGCAGCTCGGCCGCGCTGTAGCCGAGCGCTGGGACGCGCAGGGTTTCGGCTACCTTGAGCGCGATTTCGCGCACGCAGCCTAAGCCATACCCGCGCCCGACGATAAAGGCCGCCGGCGCGGCCGCTGCGCTGTCGCCCCAGGCCGACCAGTCGCACTCGAGCGCGCGCGAGCAGCGCGACGGGAAATCCTCGAGACCTTTATTTAAGGCATCGTCCAGCGCCAGCTCTGCCACCAGCCGCGCGCCGGCGAGCATGGACAGCACCACCGTCTTGGTCGCAGCTACCGCACGTTCCGGTCCCGCGCCAATCGGCAGAACCAGCTCAGCCGCGGCGGCGGCAGGGGAATTTTCGTCATTGACGATGGCTAGCGTCAGTGCGCCGAACTTGCGCGCCATCTGGGTGGCGGTCACGAGATCTGGACTATGCCCGGACTGCGAGATTACGATGAATAAAGCGCCGCGCATGTCCGCAGGCCGCTGATAGGCCGTGACGACGGATGGCGCGGCGGCGGATGCGAGCACGCCGAGCCGCGTTTCGAGCAGGTAACGCAGATAGACGCCGACGTGGCCCGAGCTGCCGCGCCCGCAGAACACGATAAACCGCGGCTTGGCGTGCGCGATGTGTGCGGCGACCGTGGCAAAAGCGTCGCGCCGCGCCAGCAGGCGCTCCGCAACCGCCGGGATTTCAGCGATTTCGCGCGCCATGGCGCTTTCGCCGCGCGTTTCGGTCATCGTGCGCGGCCGGAGGCGGCGATGGCGGCGCGCAAATTGCCGCCATGACGTTGCAGAAACTGGACCGCCTCGCCGAGGTCCACGCCCAAGCCGAGCAGGACGGCCGTCTTCACGTCGCCGTCGGCTTTTTTAAGATGGCGCGCCGCATCGGCTTGCGGGCATCCGATGATTTCCGCGACGATGCTCTCGGCGCGCCGGCGCAATTTGGCATTCCGCGCCCGCATATCCACCATCAGCCCGCGATAGACGCGGCCGAGCTTCACCATCACGGCGGTGGAGAATAGGTTCAGCACGATCTTCTGCGCGGTGCCCGCCTTCATCCGCGTCGAACCGGCGATGACTTCGCTGCCGGTCTCGACCAGGATGCGATGACGCGCCACGTCGAACAGCGGCGCGGCGGCATTGTTGGCAATGGCGATAGTCACCGCACCGGCGCTGCCTGCGGCCCGCAAGGCGCCGATGGTGAAGGGCGTCGTTCCACTGGCGGCAATACCGATCACGACATCATGCGCGCCTATTTTTGCATCGGCCATCGCCTGCGCGCCGGCCGTTTCGTCGTCTTCGGCGCCTTCGGCGCTGCGCAGCAATGCGTCGAGGCCGCCGGCCATTGCAAACACCAAACGATCGATGGGCCAGTTGAAGGTTGGCGGTAATTCCGCTCCGTCCTGAACACCGATACGTCCGGACGTGCCAGCGCCCGCGTAAACAATACGTCCGCCTTGCTGCAGGGCCGGCACCGCGTCGTCGACCGCGGCGGCAATGGAGCTCAGCGCACCGCGCACCGCACTCGCTGCCGCAACTTGTTCTTCGTGCATCGCGGCGAGCATGTCAGGCACGGACCAGGAGTCGAGATCGACGTAACGTGGGCTGATTTGCTCGGTGGCCACGGCAGCTCTCCGTTATTCGTTCGTGGCGGCGCGGCGGGCGAGATGCAAGGCGCCATCCACCGCATCGCCTTCAACGGGAACAAGCCGGCGCTGCACATCCGGCGCCAGCCACGGCTGCATAGAGGAAGCCAGGCCGCCGAGCAGCGCGATGCGGGATGCGCCCGAATCCACCAACCGGCGCACGAGGTCGTCGATCTGCTCGGCGGCATCGCGGACGATCCGGCGTGCGGCCGCATCGCCGGCATCCGCATGCCGCATCACCAACGGCGCGAAGGTCGCATAGTCCGTGGCGGTCGCCTGATCCATCCAGGCAACGGCTTCGAATGGATCGTTGTTGAAACGCACCATCACGTCGCGCGTCAGGCTGGTGGCCACGGCGCGCTCGTCATAGGCGCGTAACGCAATCCGAATAGCGTGCAGGCCGAGATCGGCACCGCTGCCTTCGTCGGAAATGGGAAAGCCATAGCCGCCCACACGCACTTCGCGGCCTGCGACCAGAGCGAAGCCGACGCTGCCGGTGCCGACGATGACGATGCCACCGTCGCGCGCGTTGTGCGCGCCAATGCAGGCAATGGTCGCGTCATGGGTGTAGACCACAGACCGAAATGGATGCGGCCGCGAGACCAGCTCTTCCAGCGCCCCCTTGCGTCCCACGCCGGCCAGCCCCACCGCCGCGCGCAAGGAGTTGAGCGTGTCAGGGCCAAGCCCCGCTTCCTCGAGCGCGCTACGGCAGGCTTTTTCGACTTCGCCGACCGATTTCTCGATCCCGACGCGAAGCGCGGCCGGGCCGGCGATGCCGGTGCCGAGCAAGTTGCCCTCCGCGTCCTCGATGCGCGCGCGACAGCCCGTGCCACCGCCGTCAACGCCGACGAACAGCGGAGCGGGGTGTGACGTGGCGGTCATCCTGCGACCCGCTGGATATCGGCGCCACACTGCACCAGCTTACGGTCAAGCGACTCGTAGCCGCGATCGAGGTGATAGATGCGATGGACGGTGGTCTCGCCTTCGGCGACCAACGCGGCGAGCACGAGGCTGACCGAGGCACGCAAATCGGTGGCCATCACCTCCGCGCCGTGCAGTTTCTCGACGCCGCGCACCAGGGCGGTCGAGCCTTGCAGCGAGATGTTGGCGCCGAGCCGCCCGAGTTCGGGCACGTGCATGAAGCGGCTTTCGAACACCGTCTCGCGAATGACCGAGGCGCCGGTGGCGACCGTCATCAGCGCCATGAACTGCGCCTGCAGGTCGGTCGGAAAGCCGGGATAAGGTTCGGTTGCGACGTCGACCGCCTTCAAGGGGCCGGAGCGGACGACCATCAGGCCGCGGTCGGTCGGAAAGATCTGAACGCCGGCGCTTTCCAGCACCGCGCCGACCGAGCCGAGGTGCTCCAGATGGGCGCCGAGAATTTCGAGATGGCCGCCGGTGATCGCAGCGGCGATGGCGTAGGTGCCGGCCTCGATGCGGTCGCTGATCAGATCGTGGCGGGCTCGGTGCAGCGTATCGACGCCCTGCACCAGCATGCGGTGCGTCCCGCCGCCTTCGATGCGCGCGCCCATGGCGGCCAGACAGGCGGCAAGGTCGGCGACTTCCGGATCGCGCGAGGCGTTGAGGATTTCGCTTTCGCCAGTGGCGAGGACGGCGCCCATCAGCGCCGTTTCGGTCGCGCCGACCGAGGGCGAGGACAGCACAATGCGGCCGCCGCGCAGCCGGTCGGCCCTTGTTTTGGCGTTGATGTAGCCGGACTCGATGGCGACATCCGCGCCCAGCGCGTCCAGGGCCTTCAAATGCAGGTCGATGGGGCGAGCCCCGATGGCGCATCCGCCCGGCAGCGAGACCCGCGCGGAACCGAAGCGGGCCAGCAACGGCGCCAGCACCAGGATGCTGGCGCGCATGCGGCGGACCAGGTCGTAAGGTGCCTGGGCGTTGTGCGCTCCCGCCGCATCCAGGACCAGCAGGCGACCGGGGCCGCGGGTGGCCACGACGCCGAACTCCTTGATCATGTTGATCATGGTGATGACGTCGGTCACTTCGGGCACGTTGGTGATTTCCAGCCGCTCTGGCGTCAAAATCGCCGCAGCGATTTGCGGCAGCGCCGCGTTCTTCGCCCCGGAAACCTGGACGGAGCCCTCGATTCGTTTGCCGCCGCGAATGACCAGCCGATCCATGCTGTTCCTCGTCCGTCGCCTCACCCGATGGGCTGGGTGTTCGGCGTGACATCACTTAGATTGGGTTGGTTCCACACCGAATCCAGGCCGCAAGCAAAGAGATGGACGCAAATCGACACGATCCTACCGGCCGGCAGGCCCTCGCGGCAGACCGGATTTTCGACGGCCACCGCTGGCATAGCCAAGCCGCTGTGTTGATGCGGGACGGGCGCATCGCCGCACTAAGCCCCTGGGGCGAGGTTCCGCCGGACTGGCCGCGGACGCGCCTGCCGGCAGGCATATTCCTGGCTCCGGGCTTTATCGATCTCCAGGTCAATGGCGGCGGCGGCGTCCTGCTCAACGAGCGGCCGACCGGCGAAGCGATGCACGCCATTGCGCGGGCGCATCGCCGGTACGGCACGACGGGCTGCCTGCCGACCCTGATCACCGACACGCGCGAGCAGGTTAAAGCCGCCATTGCGGCAGCGCGCTCGATTGCGGGCCGGGATGGGATCATCGGCCTGCATCTCGAAGGCCCTTTCATCAGTCCCCGCCGTCCGGGCGTACATCGCCCGGATCGTGTCCGGATACCCGGCCCCGGCGATTTGGAAGAATTATGCGAGGCCGCCGCTGCCGGCCTATCAATGGTCACGCTGGCGCCTGAATGCGTACCCGCCGGCTTCGTCCGGACTTTGGCGTCGTCAGGCGTGCGGGTTTCGATCGGGCACAGCGAGGCGTCCGCTGCTGTCGCGATGCAGGCGATTGAAGATGGCGCGATCGGCGTGACTCACCTGTTCAACGCCATGCCGCCTCTGAGCGCGCGCGACCCGGGCATCATTGGCGCGACGTTGGCCGATAAGCGGCTTACCGCCGGACTTATCGTTGACGCGATCCATGTCGATCCGATCTCGGTGCGGGCTGCCTTCGCGGCGAAGGGTGCCGAGGGAATCGCCCTGATCACCGACGCGATGCCAACGGTCGGGGCGTCACTCGATCATTTCGATCTGCTGGGCCGAACGATCACGCTTGCCGACGGACGCCTGACGACGGAAGCGGGCACCTTGGCGGGCGCGCATCTCGACATGGCGTCGGCGGTGCGCAACGCGGTCAGGCTTGCGCAGGTTCCGCTGGAAGACGCGCTGCGCGCAGCGTCGCTGACACCGGCGCGGTTTCTCGGCTTGGATAATGAACGCGGAAGGTTAGTAGCAGGCGCGCGCGCCGATCTCGTTGCGCTGACGCAGGACCTGAGCGTGCATGCGACTTGGGTCGCTGCCATTGCCGATGAAAGCGAAAGCCGTCAGTAGCGGAGATAAGATTGGCGTTCGCTGTCCCATGCTTTTTCATCCCGCGATGTCAGCACATCCAAATCGGGCGGCGTCGCCGCCGGGTCGTCGACCCACTCGCGCAACATCGGACCGCCGTTGATGACGTCTATGGCGAGCTTGCCATGCTCGTACTCATAGGCGAAATCGCGCCATAACGGGTAGGCGGGGTAAAGTTTGCGGATCGCCTTGAAGGCGAGCGCCTGGATGCGCCACGGCTTGAATGCGTTGTGATCGTAGCCGCGCTCTTCGGTGTGGATCTGCACACCGTGGCACAGCTTGCCGGCATGTTTGTGAAACGTTGGCTCAAACCAGCATTCGCGCAGACGGCACCCGTTGAGCCACTGTGGAGCCAGCGTCGTCATCTGCTTGATGATGGCTCGCGCGTCGATATCAGGTGCGCCGAACAGTTCGAGCGGGCGCGTGGTCCCGCGACCTTCCGAGAGGGTCGTGCCCTCGAGCATCACCGTTCCGGCATAGGCGCGCGCCATCCATAAGTTCGGCGCGTTGGGGCTGGGATTGATCCACGCGCGTGTGCCGAAAGGCCAGCCAAACCCCGGCGCAGCCTCGGGCTGCCATCCCTCCATCTCGATGACGCGATAATCGACATCGAGCTTGAACGTCTTGATGAACCACAGGCCCAACTCTCCAAGCGTCAGGCCGTGGCGCATGGGCAACCGCCCGGCGCCGACAAAGCTTTCCCAGCCCGCACGCAGCGTCAGGCCTTCGACCGGCCGCCCGACCGGATTGGGACGATCCAGCACCCAGACGCTTTTGCGGTGACGGGCGGCGGCTTCCAGCACGTAACGCAGCGTCGTAATGAACGTATAGATGCGGCAGCCCAGATCCTGCAGATCGACCAGGAGCACGTCGAAAGCTCCCATCATTGCATCGGTGGGCTTGCGGACCTCGCCGTAGAGGCTGAAGACCGGAATGCCGTGCACCGGATCGTTGAAATCCGGCGACTCGATCATGTTGTCTTGCTTGTCACCGCGCAGACCATGTTGCGGACCGAAGGCGGCGCTCAGCTTAATGTCACGACAGGCAGCCAGTGCATCCAGGGAATGCGTCAGGTCTTCCGTGACGGAAGCCGGATGCGCGAGCACGGCCACGCGCTTGCCCTTGAGCGGTGCCCGCAAGGCGGGGTCGGCGATGAGGCGGTCGATGCCGAATTTCATGTCGGTTCAGCCGACCGCAATTTCGTGCGCGAAACAGGCCGCATGATGGAAGTCCGGCTTTCCAGGCGGATGCGCCAAGGCCCAATATGACATGCGGCCACTGGTATCCTCAATCACGGCCGATAGACCGAGACGCCAAGCGGATAATCGCGGCAGACCGGACAAGCCCTTTAGCTCGAGCGAGGTCCGCAAAGTGAAGGAATCGTCGCTCGCTCGGACCTCGATCGGAAGTTCGCTGATTTCATCCGCCGCACGCATTCCATTCCTATAGTTCGTAAATCGATAGACCGCCCATTGGGTTGATGGCGCAAAGTTGAATTCGTAATAGGCCGGGTCAGCCGGCGTGCCCACAAAAGCTTCGAAGCAGGTGTGGCGCCACAGTTCGTCAGTGCGCATGGCCCTCGTGAGAGGGGGTATGCGGATCTTCTCAGTATCTCCGGTCACGACGTAAGATAATTCAAGCCTTTCGACGTGCGGCCGAATCACATCGACTTCGATCTGGCTGGCGGCGGAAACGTGTGAGTCCGGATGACGGATCAGCAACTGGCGCATATAGGGGGACAATCACCTAGCCGCCAATTTTGCGGGTGGCGAGCAATCGTAGGTGTATTCCCATCGCATGTCGCTGACAGGATTGCCGGCAACCAAGCGGCAGGCGCGGCCCGATTTGCCGAGATAGGAGAGGGCGACCTTTTCGACGACAGGATTTTTCGCTCCGGCGAGCGCCATGAACGGCGCGGCATTTTGGGTAGCCAGGCGAGAGAGACTTGGTGTGATGACCAGCTTGTTGTCGGCTGGCTCGTCGACGATGCGATACAGGTCGTCGCCGTCGGCTTCAAAAGACGTAACCTCGCCCGCAAGATCGTCCATGCGAGCGCAGTTGGACAGTAACGCCACGAGCACGAAGCCAATCAGCGGCAAACGCACTTGGCATCTCCATGGAGGCTGACGCGTCATTATCTGATTCGCGGGGATGCGGCTAAAGAGACAATGCCCCCTGCGGCATCCGAGAGGCTCGTTTCAATCGATCGTTGCACCAGCCTGGCGCGCATTAACCGGCATTTAACCTCATCTCAGATAAACAGGCGGTAGCCGGCGCACGTTCACTCCTTAGTAACTGTGCGGCTCGTGCCGGCCGCCTCCCCGGACGCCTTGTCCGGAACGCACCTGCCGCCTGGCAGGTCGAGCCCCGCGTCCAGTCAGTGGTCCGCATCGCACTGCCGCTTCGCGTGCGTGTTCTTCCCAACCCTAAAGACGCACTGCCGGAGCGCGCCTTCGGCGGCAACAGGCCACGATTGTGAAAAATAACGGCAAGCGAACACGCTTCTCTCCTTTTGGCGCGGCCTGCGTCGCTATCGTCGGCATGCTCGCGCTTGGCGCGTCCAGCGTCGCGCAAGCAGCCTGCGTGGCACCGGTCGCGATCAACGTCTCGAGCCTGACGCCCGCCGGCGGCGCCGCGGCTGGCGGCTATGCCGTCAACATCAACGGCTCAAACCTGAACAATACGACCTCGGTGCAGTTCGGCGGCGTCAATGCACCGATAACATCCAATACCGGCACCAGGATCATAGTGACCGCGCCAGCGAAGCCTGGCGGCGGCGCTGTGAACGTCGTTCTGTTCGGCGCCTACGGCGAGAACACAAGCGGCGCGACCTGCGTCCCCATCACGTCCTACACGTCGCCCATCGACTTCACTTATGTCGTGACGGCGATCGTCGTGTCGTCATCGCCGGCGCTGATCAGTCAGGTCGGCGTGGCCTATACGCAGACGAACACCGCGGCGGGCGGCAACGGCAACTTCACCTTCTCGGTCGCCTCGGGCGCGCTGCCTGCCGGCACATCGCTCGATAGCGGCACCGGCACTGTCTCCGGCACCCCGACGACCACGGGTCCGTTCTCCTACACCATCCGAGCGACCGACAGTCCGGTCTCGACACCGGCAACCGGCGCAACGGTGAGCGGCACGGTCAGCCCGGCCGCGCTTGCGGTGTCGGCTACGCCATCGGCGACCACGCAGGTCGGGCAGCCTTATTCGCAGACCAACGTCGCCAGTGGCGGCACCGCGCCCTACACCTATTCGGTCGACGTCGGCACGCTGCCGGCCGGCACCACGCTTAATACCTCGACCGGCACCGTGTCGGGCACGCCGACCACGGCTGGCTTCTTCTCGTACAGCATCAAGGCCACCGACAACACGTCGGCCACCGCCTCGTCGCTCTCGACCACCGGCACCATCACCAATGCCGGCGTTACACTAACGTCGACGCCGTCGGCCACCACGCAGGTCGCGCAGCCGTACTCGCAGACGAACGTCGCGAGCGCCGGCAGCGGGCTCTACACGTATTCGCTCAATTCGGGCACGTTGCCCGCCGGCACCACGCTGAACGTCAACACCGGTCTCGTGTCGGGCACGCCGACCACCGCCGGTGCCTTCTCCTACAGCATTCTGGTCACCGACAGCGTCGGCGGGACCGCAAGCAACACCATTTCCGGCACCATCGCGGCGCAAGGTTTCACGCTCACCTCGACGCCGTCGGCCGTGACGCGGGTTGGCCAGCCTTATTCGCAGACCAACGTCGCGAGCTTCGGCACGCCGGGTTACACCTACGCGGTCACGGCCGGCGCTGTGCCGGCCGGTACAACGCTTAACACCTCGAGCGGCACGGTCTCGGGTACGCCGACCACGGCCGGTGCGTTCAGCTATCAGATCACTGCAACCGACAATGCCGCGCAGACGCGTTCGCAAACCATCAGCGGCACCATCTCGCCGTCGTTCCTGACCATAGCCTCGACGCCGTCGGCGCAGACCAAGCTCGGCCAGCCCTATTCGCAGGCGAACACCGCGAGCGGCGGCACGCCGGCTTACACCTACACGCTTTACGCTGGCGCGCTGCCCACTGGCACCACGCTCAACGCGAGCACCGGCGTCGTCTCCGGCACGCCATCCGTGCCAGGGCTGTTCTTCTACTCTATCCTGGTCACCGACAGCGGCGCCCCGGCGCAGACCGCAACTTCGACGACCGTCAGCGGCGTCATCGCCGCGGCATCCTCGACCGTCACGCTCACCTCGTCGGTCAATCCCAGCACCTTCGGACAGGCGGTGACCTTCACGGCCACCGTGACCGCGGGCGCCACCGGCACTGTGACCTTCAAGGACGGCGGCGCGACGCTTGGGACGAGCACGATCTCGGGCAGCACGGCGACGTTGACGACGTCGGCCTTGAGCCTCGGGACGCATTCGATCACCGCCGTCTATAACGGCAGCGCCAACTTCTCCTCCAGCACCTCGGCCTCGCTCACGCAGACGGTCTCGGTGCCTGCGAGCAGCGTGAATTTGCGCGCGATGCAGGTCGCCGGCACACAGATGGCGGCGGGTCTGTCGTCGCAGGCCATCAGCGGCGCGATCGACAACGCGATCGGCGAAGCTTTCAACGACAGCGGCGCCGCGCTGGTGCCGAACGGCTCCGGCTTCACGCTCAATTACGCGGCTCTCGAGCGGCAGGCGAGCGCGGAGACTTGGCAAGATCGTGCGCGCAGTTTCGCGCCGACGGCGGATGGCAAAGCTGCTGACGGCAAAATGAGCCGGGTGGACGACGCTTTCTCGGCGCTGGCCTATCAGAAGAAGGGCGGCGCGGCGCAGGCCCGCTATGTGCCGGAGCGTGACTGGCTGCCGTGGCTCGACTTCCGCGGCCTGAGTGTAGACCGGCGCGCCGTCGGCAACGACCTCAAGGGCGATCAGCTCAACATCCTGGTCGGCTTGACGCGCAAGCTCACGCCTCAATTTCTGGTCGGTGCGTTCGGCGGCTATGAGCGCAGCAACTTCAGTTCCGACGCTTTGAGCGGTCATCTGAAGGGCGAGGGCTGGACGGCGGGCGCCTATGTCGGCTGGAAATTCGACCAGGCAATGCGCTTCGATCTGTCGGTGTCGCGCTCGCAGATTAACTACAACGCCAGCGCCGGTACGGCCACGGCCGTATTCCCCGGCCATCGCTGGCTGGTGTCCGGCGGCTTCACCGGACAAGGCACGTGGCAGGGTGTGATCATGGAGCCTTCGCTGCGGCTCTACGCCATGTGGGAACGTGAGCAGTCCTACACGGACAACCTTGGCATCACCCAGGCGGAACGCAACTTCGCGACCGGCCGGTTGAGCCTCGGCAACAAGCTCAGCTATCGCGTTGCAGTTTCCAGTGCGACCACCATCACGCCCTATGTCGGTGTGTATGGCGACTACTACGCCTCGCGCGACGATGCCTCCAGCTCGGTCGCTCCAGCGCCGCTGATGCAAGGCCTGTCGGCGCGCGTGATCGGCGGCGTTGGCGTCAATCTTGGCGGTGCGCTGCTCAGCGCGGGCGGCGAATACGGCGGGATCGGTAGTAGCACGCAGATTTGGACGTGGCGTGCGCGTGGCACGGTACCGTTTTGAGGGGTGATGACATGAACCGCTCAGAACCCCGGATGCCGAGTAATGGTGCAGTCTTCAAACCAGGTAATGCTGACGTGCAAACGCTGATTGAACGACCTGGCAGTATCGTAGCTTCGTCGAAGCAGGCTGCGCTTTACAGCCTGCAATCGGCCCTCATCGCCGTATTGACCTTTTCGTTGTCGGTGCAAGCTCTCGCGGCGGGCTCGAACACGAGCGCGCCCAATACGCTGGCGACAGCCAACCCGGTCGGTCCACAGGTCGTGCCGTCGGCGGTGACGACAAGCACGCCCCTGCCATATCCAAATTTGAACACGCCGGGTGTCGGCTGCTCGCAGGCCTATACCAACACCCTCAACGCGCTGAACCAGCAGATTCTCGATTACTCGGTCAAGGCGACCACCGCTGGCGGCATTGGCGCGGTCGCCGCCGCCGTTCAGATCGTTGCCGACGGCGTCATGGCGGGCGTTCAACTCGGCTCGCAGACGGCTCTGACCGTCGGCCTTGCCGGCACGACCGCCTATGGCGTGGCGCCTGCTCCGACCGCGGCCGGCATTCCGTTCTCGGTCGATGCCGCCGCCGCCACGGCCGTTTCTGCAGGTGACTGGGCGGGCTGGGGCATCTCGCTTGCGGCCGGAGCGGTGGGCGCCGGTTCGTCGATCGCTGGCTTCGCATTCCAGAAGCAAGGCAACGATGTCTCGCAGCAGGCTCAAAATCTCAACGTCTATACCGCCAACCTGCCGCAGTGCGACCAGACCTTCACCGGCACCGTGACCGTCGCCAATGGCGGCATCAATGTCACGGGCAATTCGCTGATCCAGGGCAACCTCGGCGTCACCGGCAACGCCGCCGCGAGTCAGTTCAACGCGACGCAAGGCATCAGCGCCTTTGGCGGCGCCATCACCATCGGCGATCCAAGCCTGACGACATATTCCAGCGGCATCACGCTTGGTGGCGGCGCCTTCTCCGGCGCCGGCACCGGCGGATTGCAGGCGTTTACCGGGGATGTAACCGCGGTCGCTATCGGCAATAACGCGCAGGCCACCAAGGTCGGCTCGCTCGCGCTTGGCACGAATGCAAGCGCCACCGGCATCCATGCGAGCGCGCTTGGCGAATCTTCGCAGGCGCTGGCGGACCAGAGCGTCGCGATCGGCTTCGGTGCGCTCGTCTCGGCTGCGGCCGGCGCGGGCTCTTTCGCCGGCGGCACCTCGTCGGTGCTCAGCGGCACCGGCGCGGTCTCAATCGGTAACTTGAACGTGGCGGCCGGTAACGGCGCCGTCGCGCTCGGCGATCCTAACATCGCACTCGGTACCGGCGCGGTGGCCATCGGCGCCAACAACGTCGCCAACGGCAACGGCTCGGTCTCGCTCGGCAACCAGAATTTCGCCAGCGGCACGGCGGCGATCGCACAAGGCCAGTTGTCGACCGCGAATGGCGATGGTGCAATAGCCTTGGGTCTCGTAGCCACGGCCTCAAACACCAACGCGATCGCACTCGGCACGATATCGACCGCTTCGGGTCTCAACGCGACGGCCGTGGGCCCCGGTGCCATGGCGACCGGCAACAACACGGCCGCCTTTGGTCCCGGCGCGGTAGCGACCGGCACTAATGCGACCGCGATCGGTGCGAGCTCAACCGCTGCCTACAACAATTCGACCGCCATCGGTCAGGGTGCCGCCACGACGCGCGAGAACCAGATGGTGTTCGGCACATCAAGCCAGACCATCACCGCGCCCGGCATGAACAGCGATCTGAGCCGCTCGCGCCAGTCCGGGCTGCTCGGCATCGTGACGTCCGACAATCTCGGCAACCTCGCGTCGGATAACGGCGCGCTCTACAAGGAAGTGGCCGGCATCAAGGCGGGCACCGCCGTTGCCATGGCGCTATCCGACCCGGTCATCACTGGCTCGGAAAGCTTCGGCATCAAGATGAATGTGAGCACGTTCGATGGCGCGAATGCCATGGGCCTGAGCGCGGCTGGCGTCATCGCCAGAAACATGTTCCGGGCCAAGAACCAGCTTACGATTTCCGGTGCTGTGGGCGTCGGTCAAGCCAGCGTCTTCGGCTACCAGCGAACGATGACGGGTGGTCGCGCGGGCGCGCAATTCACCTGGTAGCACGTCGGTTGTCTCATCCCGCGCGATGCGGGTCTCACGTCGATGTGCTGCGGGACGGAGTCTAGGAAATGAATGTGAAGGCGATTGCAACGAGCCTCATCGCGCTGCTCACCATCGTGGGCGCGGCGCACGGCGCCGACAATGGGCCCGTCTACAAGACGCCGCCAAAGTCCGTTTATAGCTCCACCTGGACGGGCTTCTACCTCGGCGGCAATGCCGGCTTCGGTTCGGTCAACAGCACGAACGCGGGCGGCTTCATGTGGGGCGGCACGATGGGCTACAATCAGCAGATCGGCAACTTCATCGTCGGTCTCGAAGGCGATTACGACTGGAGCAACATCAAGGCTACCACGGACCTCGGCATTTGCGCGGGCGTGACCAATGGCTGCCGGGTCCACAACAATTGGATTGCAACCGCGCGCGGCAGGGTCGGCTACATTTTCGATCGCTACATGGCCTATGCCACCGGCGGTCTCGCCTACGGCAATGCCAAGCTGTTCGCGGCGGCTGCTGGACCGGAAGTCGCCAACCGTGCCGGCTACGCGATCGGCGCGGGCCTGGAATACAGAATCGATCCGCATTGGACGGCGAAAGTCGAGTACCTCTACGTCAATCTGTCGGCGCATGACTGCCAGTTCTGTTCGCCACCGCTGCCGATCATCGCCGACTTCAAGCAGAACATCGTGCGCATGGGCCTGAATTACCGGTTCGACGGTCCGATGTTCTTCAATTCGTCGCGCTACTAGGGCATCGCGACCATGGCCAGCGCATCCCACACTTTCACCGTTGGCCTTCCCGCCGCTGGCAACCGCCGTCACGACGGCGTTGTTCGCCGGACTGCGCAGACGACGCCGGCCTGGCGCTTCGTCAGCCTTGCAGTCGCCTCGGGTCCTCGCGGCGAGGATGGCTGCTGGCTCAAGCTCGACGGGTCGCCCGACTGGCAGCGGATCGCAGACGATGCGAAGCTCAGGAAGCTACTGGAGCCCCTGTTAGAGGACGGGAACGTCGAGTCCGGCGATCACCCACATCTGGCTGTCACCACGCTGAAATCGCGCCTCTGGTTGGCGACGAAGTTCCTCTGTATCGCTGCGCTGCTGGCCGGCGCTACGATGGCCGTAGGCTATCGCGAGGCCGTCAGCAAATACGCTCAGGATTTCCTTGCCGTGACGCCTGCGCCGCAGTTCACCAGCGATATCGAAGACGCCATGGCAAAGGCGGTTACCGGTCTCCGGCAGGGCTTGCCGAAGCGGATCGACCAGATGACCACGTTGATGTGGGTGTCTTATTCCGGCACCACGATGGTTTTTGATAATCGACTGGAGGTCGACAGCACGAAAGTTGACGAGTCGACCAAGAAAAAGCTTGCTCAGCTCATCACCGTGAACACCTGCGGCTCTCCGGCCTCGCGCAAGCTGCTCGACCTCGGCGGAGCGTACCGCTACGTCTATTCGGATATGAATGCCAAAGTCATGCTGAGTATCGACGTCGACAAAGCCCGCTGCCTGTAAAGCGGCCGCTTGTTAGGGCCGTACCGCCGGCGCCTCCAGCGACATCCCGCGCGCACGCCACATCAGATAGGTCTCGAGCGCGACGGACTCCGGCGAGCCGTAGGCATAAAGCTCGGCGCGCATGCCGATCAGGCAGTTGCGCAGGCGGCGCTGCAGCGAACCGATTGTCTGCCATTCCAAACGATAGATCGGGTAACCGGTCGGGTGCGCCTGCGTCATCGGATTGCCGGCGAGCTTTTGCCGCCAATTGTCGTCGTGACATTGCGCACAACTGAGGTTGAGTTGTCCCTGACGCCGCGTGAACAAGGTCCGCCCGGTCTCTATGAAGGGCTGCAGCCGCTCGTCGCTCGATTCGATCGGCAATCCGCGAGACTGCCGTGCGACGTAGGTCGTCAGCGCCAGCAGGTCCTTGCTTTCGTAGGCGAGGGACGGCGCATTCTGCTTCTCGGTCCGGCAGATATTGATGCGCTGTTCCAGATCGACCGGCGCGCCGCGAGCCGGGTCGAAGGCGGGATAGCGCGCCGCGACGCCTTTCATGCTTTGCTGGGCATCGCTGTGGCAGTCAGCGCAGGCTTTTCCGCTCGTGCCCGCCTTGGCGTGCCACAGGGCCTCACCGTCCAGCACCCACAGCATGCCGGGATTGGCGGTGTCGTCGTCCTGCATGGCACGCGACTCGCGGCCCAGAAAATCGTAACTCGAACGCCGCTCGGTCAGCAGGATTTCCGCGAAGGCGGCGTGCAGTCCCGCCAGATAAAATAACGCGAGCAGTGCGGTGCCCTTGATCGCGAGCTGCAGCTGGCGTGTCATTCGACGGTGATGGCGGCGCTTTCGGTCGCGGAGAAACCGTTGTCGCCGCTCCACTCGAAGACGATTGTGCCGCTTTCGGTCGCGACCGTGGTGAACGTGAAAAACGGATTGGCGGAGATCGCCGGATACAGGACGGCGCGGAAAATCTCGTCCTTGTTATAGGTGGCCGTGAAAAACGTGACGATGTCTCGCGGAATCGGCACGCCGGTGGTCGTGTGGCGGAATCCCGTTTCCATTTCATGTGAGATCAGCGTCTTGATCGTGATGATCTCGCCGCGCTTTGCCTTGGCCGGAACGTTGATGAGCGCGCGCGCCATCAGATCAGACTCTCGAGGCAGGCGCCGAGCGTCACGATGACCTCGGCGGTGTCGGACCAGAACGAACCGTCACTGAGTTGGGCGATGGCTATGATCTTCTGCGTATCGTTGAGGCGCATGCGCGTCGCCACGGTGGCGCGGCCGGCGCGCGGTCCGAGGTAGATGTCGACAACGTTGGGCTGCGGATTCCTTTCGGTGAAGATGTGGATCGACTTGACGTAATTCGCCGGCGTCATCGGGCTGTCGACGGCGACCGAGACAGCGACCGTATTGCCGTTCTCCACCAGCGGCGGGATATCGAGCGTCACCTTGCCCGGCGTGATCGTCACAGTACCGACCACCTTGCGGATGGCGGCCTGCATCGAAGCCGGTGTCGCGGAACCAGGACGCACCAGCATTACGCTGGCCGCAAGCGCGCCGGCGCCTGTCAGCAGCTTGCGTCTGGTCTGTTCCGCGCCCATGTCAGTCCCGCAACGTCATCAAAAAAGTCACCACGTCCTCGATCTGCTCTGCGCTCAGCACCGGTTTGCCGGCGAAGCTCGGCGCCACGCGCGTGAGACCTTCGACACGGTAGTACGGCGGCATGATGGTCTCCGGATTGAGCCGCGTCGAATCCACGATCCGCAGCCGCAACTGCCCCTCGCTCCAACGCGCGCCGGCGCCCTTGAGATCGGGAGCGATCGTGCCCTGAAAGCGCTCCTCCGGGAAAGGCCCGGAATGGCAGAGCAGGCACAGCCCGACCAGCCGGTTGCCGACGACCGCCCGACCCCGTCCGGCGTCGCCTTTGGCGCCGGTGAGCGAGGCCGGGATGGCATCTCCGACCACCGCGTAGGGGCGTAAGTTCTCCTGCGCCCGGGCGTGATCGGTGAAGCCGAAAAGGGCAAATACCAGCACCAACGTCCTCAGATGACGTGCGGCCGGCATTTAGCCGAAGACCTCGCTGGTGATCGTATTGAACCAGCCATTGGCGTAGGTCGATTCGAGTGCGCGCGCGGCGCGCGGCGCATCCGTGGCGCTGACCCCGCCGGAACCCTCGATCTCGGTCAGGACACCGTTCACCGGCCGATAGACGCCGGCGACGTTGATGCCGTAGTCCGGCGCCACCAGCGAATAGCAGGTGTTGATGAGCTTGGGCTCGGCCGGCGTCTCGCCACGCAGCATTTTGGCGACGGCGGTGGCGCAGACCTTGGCTTGGGCATTTGCGGTGAAAGCCGACTTCGGCATGCCGCCGGCGATAGTGGCATCGCCGAGGACGTGGATGTTAGGCTGCAGCTTGGATTCGAACGTCACCGGATCGATCGGGCACCAGCCGGTACGGTCGGCGACTCCGGCGACCGCGGCAATGCGGGCGGCCTTCTGGGGCGGAATGACATTGGCGACGTCTGCCTTGTGTGAGCCGAAGTCGGTGGCGAGGGTCTTGTTCGCTACGTCAACCGACGTGACCTTGCCGCCCTTGGAAAGCGACACCCACTCGATGATGTCCGGATACAACTCGGCCCAGGCGCTTTGGAACAGCCGCTGTTTGGAGAAGGCATCCTTCGCGTCGAGCACGATCAGCTTCGAGCGTGGCTTCTTGGTCTTGAGATAGTAGGCGATGAGGCTGGCCCGCTCATAGGGGCCCGGCGGGCAACGATATGGGTTGGCCGGCGCGGCGATGATAACGACGCCGCCATCCGCCATCGCTTCGAGTTGGCGGCGCAGCAGCAAGGTCTGTGCGCCGGCCTTCCAGGCGTGCGGCATTTGTTCGGTGGCGGCTTCGTCGTAGCCGGGTAGCGCAGTCCAGTTCAGATCGATGCCGGGCGCCAGCACGAGACGGTCGTAGGTGAGGCGTTGCTCACCGGCGAGCGTCACCTCACGTTTGGCCGTATCAACCGCCTCTGCTGCGGCAATCGTGACCGTGATGCCTTCGGCGGCGACTTTGTCATAACCGAATTGTTGTTCCTTGAGGTCGCGTAGCCCGGCGATGACGCCGTTGCTGAACGGGCAGGCGATGAAAGTCTGGTTCGCCTCGATCAGCGTGACCGCGATGCGCGGATCGAGCCGTTTGAGCGTGCGCGCGGCGCTGACGCCGGCAAAGCCGCCGCCCACGACGACGACGCGTGGCGCCGACTGCGCGATGGCGGGGCGAGCAATCGTTGCGGACGCCGCGAGCGCGGCGGCACAACCCAGAAAAGCGCGCCGGCTGGTGCGTTGGTGCATACGACCCGTCCTCGCTCAATGCTGTTGCGCGTACCAGTCGGCGATCGCCTGCGTCTCCGCCTCCGAGAAACCCTTGGCGACGCGATCCATTACGGTCGCCGGGCGTTGGCCGGTGCGGAAGGCTTGCATCTGCGCGACGGTGTCAGCCGCGCTCCTGCCGGCGAGCGGCGGCACAGGTGACTGCACTCCGGCCTTCGCTGCGTGGCAACCTGTGCAGGATGCCGCGCCGGCTGGCGGCTCGGACGCGGCAAAAGCCATAGTGCCCGAACCGAGGGCGATCACGACGGCGGCAACCACCCACGTCGTATTCATGGGTCCGTCCCGGATATTACGTCGAAAAAGGAAAGGCGGCGGCCGTTGCAGGCCGCCGCCCCGGCGATCAGGCGAAGCTGATGTTGTGGTTCTTCAGCGGCAGCGTGCGGATACGCTTGCCCGTCGCCGCGAAGTAGGCGTTGAGCACGGCGGGCGCTGCAACACAGATGGTCGGCTCGCCGACGCCGCCCCATGGCGTGTGGCCGGTCGGCACTAGGACCGATTCGACCTTCGGCATGTTGGCAATGCGCATCGAGCCGTAGGTATCGAAGTTGGTTTGCTCGATGGCGCCGTCCTTAACGGTGCATTCGCCGAAGAACAGTGCCGATAGGCCGTACACGAACGAGCCGGCGACCTGCCGATCGATCTGTGCCGGATTGACGGCAAAGCCGGGATCGGTACCGCCGACGATGCGGTGGATCTTGATCTTGTTGCCGCCCTCGACGGAGATTTCCGCGGCGCCGGCAACATAGCTGCCGTAGCCCATATGCTGAGCGATGCCGCGGAAGACGCCCTGCGGCGCCGGCTTGCCCCAGCCGATCTTCTCGGCCACGGCGTTGAGCACGCCGAGATGCTTCGGGTGCTTCGACATCAGCTTGCGCCGGAATTCCAGCGGGTCCTGGCCAGCCGCATGGGCGAGCTCGTCCATGAAGCATTCCAGGTAGACCGCGTTCTGATTGACGTTCACGCCGCGCCAGAAGCCGGGCGGGACATGCGGATTGTGCATCGCATGTTCGACCAGCAGATTCGGGAAGGTGTATCCGATGGCCGCCTCGCCGGCAGCATGGAAGCCCTGGAAGGTCGCCGGGTCCTTGCCGTTCTCCAGCGCTTCCGGACGGACGGCGGTGAGGATCGACTGTCCGGCGATGCGGGCGTGCAAAGCGACTAGGTTGTTGTCCTTATCGAACGCCCCCGTGAGCTTGCACTGCGTCACCGGGTGATAGCGGCCGTGCGTCATGTCTTCTTCGCGCGACCACAGCAGCTTCACCGGCGTGCCGGGCATCTGCTTGGCGATCAGCACGGCCTGCGTGACGTAGTCATGGAAGGCGCCGCGCCGGCCGAAGCCCCCGCCAATCATCTGTTTGTGCACGTCGCATTTGGCGGCCGGCAGGCCGGAGGCTGCCAGGACCGCCGCAAAGGCGGCTTCGCCGTTCTGCGTGCCGCACCACACCTCGCACTTGTCCGCGGTGTAGAGCGCGGTGGCGTTGAGCGGCTCCATCGCCGCGTGGTTCTGATACGGATAGCTGTAGACCGCCTCGACCTTCTTGGCGGCCCCGGCGATTGCTGCCTTGGCGTCGCCGTTCTGATTGCCGATGAACGTCGGTCCGGACTCGAGGCCCGCCTTCAGCGTTTCCGCGATGCCGGCGCTGGAGACCTTCGAGTTCGCGGTCTCTTCCCAGACGATCGGCAGTGCATCGAGCGCGGTCTTGGCCTGCCACCACGTATCGGCGACCACGGCAACCGCCTCGTCGCCGACTTGGACGACCTTCTTGACGCCCTTCATGCCCGCGACTTTGGCGGCATCAAAGCTTTTTACCTTGGCCCCGAACACGGGCGACTGTTTGATAGCGGCGTTGAGCATGCCCGGCAGTTTCACATCGATGCCGTACATCATCTTGCCGGTGGTCTTGTCGGCGGTGTCGAGCCGCTTGATCGGCTTACCGGCGATCTTCCAGTCCTTCGGGTCCTTCAATTTGACGTCGGCCGGCGGCTCGAGCTTGGCGGCAGCTTCCGCGACCTTGCCGAAGGTCGTCTTGCGGCCGGACGACGTATGCGTGATCACGCTGTTCGCGACGGTGCATTCCGAGGCCGGTACCTTCCACTCATTGGCGGCGGCCTGGACCAGCATTACGCGCGCGGTCGCGCCGCCCTTGCGCACGTATTCGTGCGACATGCGGATGCCGCGGCTGCCGCCGGTCGAATA